>Ga0210393_10000104_pt1 | contig 92960 bp, 147 predicted proteins | sample IncBWC27OmetaG_FD_160068 | JGI IMG/M metagenome (GOLD analysis project Ga0210393, IMG submission 160068) | Forest soil microbial communities from Barre Woods Harvard Forest LTER site, Petersham, Massachusetts, United States - Inc-BW-C-27-O ... | reverse complement strand
GCGGCGGTCTTGCAGTCGGCGGACTTGCAGTCGGCGAACTTGCAGTCGGCGGACTTGCAGTCGGCGAACTTGCGGTCGGCGGACTTGTGGTCGGCGAACTTGCGGTCGGCGGACTTGCGGTCGGCGGACTTGTGGTCGGCGGACTTGCGGTCGGCGGACTTGACCAAAGCACAACTACCCGCACCTACAATGGTTCTTATGGCTTCATGGGGGAGCGTATCAGCGGAATTGTGCGCCGATTTAATGATGTATGATGCCTCATGCCATCCGAATCAAAATGCCTTTGACAAGTGGGCAGCGGGCGGCCCTTGCCCGTATGAAGGAGTCAATGTTCAACGGGCTTGCAACTTTCAGGAGAGGAAAGAACTCTGGGGAAAAGGAAAATTCCGCAAACCGATCAACTTAATGCTTCGCTTGTTCAAGGAAAAGGGTATCAAATTTGAGTAACCCGTAGACACGGGCGATAGGAGGAAGTATGCGGGAATTCTATGTTTGTCATCCGAAAGATGAGCGGACACGCTACTATTTTTCAGACATAAAGCAAGCGAACGAGACCGCTCAGAAGCTTGCGGACGAGTACGACAAGACCGTTGTCCGTTACGATATTCATGGAGGACAATCTTGGTTTAGCCCGAAGGTTTAGCGTTTATCGGGCTTCGGGCAATCGCTCATAGCGCAGAGCCGCCCGAAGAACAAAGCGAAGACGATGGAAGCCAAGAACCAGACACCCGCAAGTTTGAGAATGAAAGTAACCATAAGTAATTCCCCTTTCGTGTAGCATCATGGCACGTTCGGGCTACGTTGTCAAGAAAATACGGAAAACGGAGGAGAAATGTCCAAACCTTGTTCGTGCCTAGAGCCTCATGCCGCACATACCTATAACGGGCGACCGATGCTCTTGTGTCCAGGCGTCGGGCGTCAAGACTTGCACGGTACGGAAAACGTATGGAAAGGGAGCATACAACGGACGCTAGATGATTGGGAAGAGTCAGACACCCGCAAGGCTATAGACGTTATAGCGCGGGAAGGAAGGGTATCGCCCGAATCCACTTTCTGTATTGATTGCGGGCAACCTACTACGCCCGGTAAAGGCTCGGCCCGCTGCCCGTCATGCTGGCAGGATCGATGCGGGCAGATACAAGATGACGCCCAGCATAACGCTTGGGAACGGAGTGAAAAGGAATGATTCGCCCACTTGCAACCATAGAACGGGAAGCAATCCTAGCGGCATGCCTGGAAACACGGGATTGTCAACGGGCAGCCCGTGAGCTAGGTATCGGGCGAACGACGCTGTACCGCAAGCTTAGGGAGTATGGCGAGCCTTTGAGTAGATTTCGGGCGTCGAAGCCCGTGAAGATTCGGGAGAGCGTTTCTGGCCCGCCAATGTGCCCGATTTGTCATTTCACGGGCAAGAATACCTTCGCGCATCTGGTCAAGGCTCACGGCTGGACGCCCGAAGATGCTGGAAGGTTCTCGGGCAATCCCGAGCGGTACTTGCCCGAAGGCCCGGTAAACCATTGTGGGATTCACGGGCGATACAACGGGCGTTTGCTTCGGTGCCTGCTTTGTTTGGAAAGCGGACGCCCGATTGAAACTTGTAACGCGATGAAAATACACGATTTGGTTTTCGGGAAGTAAAACTTTAGGTGGTTTATACCGAGCGAATTCGAAAATGATTCTAGCAGCGATTCTCGGGGTGTTAGCCTTCGGGCTTCTGTTGGGACTCTTACGGGCGAAAAAGCAAGCTGCCGCGAAAGCCCAAGAGTTGGAGGCGTTTCAGCAATCTCTTGAAAGCTTTCGGGCTGCCGCGCAGAAGCAGGCAATGGATTCGTTGGAATCGCAGTTATCCGTTTTCCGTACGGAGTTCGGGCAAGTCGCCCGTAGGCAAGCTCTTGAACAGGCGCAACTTGAGTTTGATAAATGGAAAGTCAAGTATACGAAAACCGAACGCGAGGACGCCATCAAGCAATCCAAAGCCGTGAATCGCGGACTCGTTGCCGAGCAACTTGCGCCGCACATGGTTGGATTCCCGTATAGCCCGAAAGACTGCCATTTTATCGGGCAGCCCGTGGATTATGTAATTTTCTCTGGACTTGATGCGGGCAAACTTGATAGAATCGTGTTGTTGGAAGTCAAGACGGGCGAGAGTCAGATGAACGCCCGAGAACGACAGGTTAGAGACGTTGTGCAGGCGGGCAGCGTGACGTACGAAATTTATAGATTGGAGGAAGACAATGCTAAAGAAATCTGAGAAGTACGGGACCGTGCTCACGGTCGGGCCCCGCCTCAAGAAACTAATACGATCTGGGCACGCTGACGAGCTTTTGTGGTCGGAGATTTATCCAGATCAGGAAGAAGCAACGCGGGACGGACGTGGCGAGTTCCAGCGAACACGGGAATGGGTTGAAAGCGCCTCTTTAGAAGAGGTATTTGATCTCTGGTGTCGAGGAAACAACCTCATCGGATACTCCCGCAAGTTGTTACGGGCGACCGAAGTCTTTCGCAAAGTTGCCCGCAAATAGCGCAGATTTATCTTGACATTAACAGTCCGTTTTCCGTATATTGGAGGAGCTATGAAACACGACCGCAGACCGAAAGTTGATGTCGGGCAACCGACTACGATTCTGACTCAGCTTGGCGTTCAGAGTTGTTTGCCAAAACTCGGGCGAAACGAAACTTGCCCGCGATCAATGGCCGCCCGAAACGGATACACCAAACGGCACGGGAACCGCACCAGCAACCCGTTGCCGACCGACAAATAGGAGGCCCGAATGGAAATCATAGCTCAAACTCTAGTTCTAGGAATAGGCGCTCTCGTAGTTTTCGGGCTAGTAGTCTTAGCGGGCGTCTGGGCAATTAACGAAGTCTTGGAAGGGTTGTTCTGATGAAACGCGGAACCCTCACTTTCGACGGTAATACGATCCAAGTTTGGGTTGAGATGCGCGAAGACGGGATATTTGCGAGCAGCCAACGCCCGAAGGAATACGTCAAGTTCAAGACCGTTACGGACCAATACTTGGCCGATATCGTTCCTAACTTCAAACCCGCATCGCAGAGCAGTATTACATCGAACATCGAAGCGTTGAATCAGACTTTCGGGCAACTGCCGCTGAATAAGATCGATACCGAGCGGATTCAACAATACGTTACGGGCTTCCTAGGCTCTCCCAAAACTCTCCGAAACTTGCTCGGAGTAATGCGGATGGTTTGGCGGAAGGCCCGCGCTTGGAAGTACGTCAAGGAAAACCCGTTTGAATTCCTAAGCCTGCCGAGGGCGCAGAAAACCGAAGCCCGTCACTTGTCCACCGAGGAGGTTCGCGAGTTAGTACGGAAGGTGGACGGACAATTCGGGATGATGTTGCAGCTATGCGCCGAACTCGGTTGCCGTGGCGGGGAGATGGTCAGTTTAATGCGCGACGATATTGATCTGGCTAATCAGATCGTCCACATTCGGCGCTCGGCGTTTCGGGGCGTCTTGCAAACCCCAAAGACAACGAATGCTTTGCGGGCGATTCACATTAGCCGGGGCCTCGCCCGCAATCTTGGGTTTTACTTGACGCAACTGGACCTGACAAGACGCGACTGGACAGGACCCGACACGACAAGACCTGACGAGAATTTATTATTTTCCAACAAGGGTAAAGTCTGGAACAACGGCGATGTTGTGAGACGGCTGAAACCCGTACTTGGTGAAGGTATCGGCTTGCACGCACTTCGGCACATGAACAAGTCCCTGATGCAGAGTCTCGGGGTGCCCGAATACCTCCAAGACGAACGAATGGGCCACGCGAGACAAGGAATCGGGGCGAGGTATACGCACTCATCGCCCGAAGATCACAAGAAGTACGCTGAGATTATCGGGCAAGCTTTGTGTACGGAAAACGTATTGCGGGCGACCGCAGGAGGAGACTGATGGGTTATTACACACGATTTGAGTTGGAATTTTCTCCCAAGGACAACGTAATTGAAACTGAAGTCATCGAGGATCAGTATAAAACCTTGTACGGTGGTGAAGGGGACCCATTTGACGACGCCTGCAAATGGTACGAACACGAGCAGGACATGCGGGCGTTCTCCAAGAAACACCCCAAGAAGTTGTTTATTCTGAAAGGTGAAGGCGAGGAAGCGGGCGATATCTGGGTAAAATACTTTCAGGACGGCAAGATGCAGACTTGCGAAGCCGAAATAGTGTTTCCAGAGTTCGACGCCCGTCAAATGAAATGAAGCACCCGTGTCAAGCCTTCGTGAAAAACAGGAAGTTACTCGCCAAGATTCCTTGCGGGCGTAGCGGCAGGGATTCTATTGTTCGCGGGCAGTCGTTTGAAGTTCGGTTGGTTCTTTGCGGGCGGCACAGAAAAGTAGAAGCTCGGCGGTTCGAAGTCTTCGTAGTACGGAAAACGTATCAAGGTACGGGCGATCTTTGCGTCGCAGATCGGCTGCCCGTAAATCAAACAGCGGCGGATTTCTTGGAGGGAGTGTAAACATGATTATCAAAGATGTGAACGGAGAAAAGTTGAATCTGAGCACGACTCGCTTGCGAGAAGTCGCGGGCATGATTGATCCCTACTCCACTTGGGTTCTTCTATCGGAACTGAGGCTTGCGGCGCAAGCGGGACTCAACGAAGTTCAACTCCATTGCAAGATTTGCCCGCAAGGAAATTGCATAAAGATCAACTACAGTCCCGATATATTTGCTATCGGCTGCCGCACGTTCTCGCCCGCAACGTTCGCCAAGATTCTCAAGGCTGCGGGCGTCCGGAAAACGAAGCCCGTGAAGAAAGTTGCCCGAAAGAAACGGTAATTATGTCGGGCAAACCCATCACGCACGAAAACATCGGGGAAACCGTGTTCTACTACGATCCTAAGAACCAAGGGAAGCGTACGGGCGTCCTCGTCAGCCTGACGGCGGAAATCGCCCAACCGATCAAGGGCAAGAGGAAGAAAGTTTTGCCCGCAAGTGAATGTGAATTATATACGAAAGAGGAAAGTCAATGAGCGACACTGTGGAAGTAACGCCCGAACCTATGATCGTCGTTATCTCGGCGGCGGTTTGCTCCCAGCACGATTTCAACCTTGTCAGCGTCCCTCGGGATTCGGGTACGGGCGAGGATTCGTATTTCAAGTGCCCCCTTCGTTCTTGCTCGGGCAAGTAATGGCTGAGCAACTATCATTGCTGCCCGAAAGCGAACTCTGGGCCCTCCCCCGCTTATCTGTTGCGGGCTATCGGGCTCCTACCAAATTTCCCCCCATTAAATCCGCAAAACGGATTAGCCTTGACCTTGAAACCCAAGGGCTTGATCCGCTGCGTGGAGGTTACATTGTCGGCGTGACCGTTAAGACCGATGATGGCTTTCAGGAATACTATCCGACACGTCATAAAGGGGGTCCAAACTGTGACGAAGCCGTAGTCCTGCGCTGGCTGAAAGACCAGTTGCATGGCTACACGGGCGAAATCGTGGGAGCCAACTCCAATCTGTTTGACGCTTTCTTCTTGCTCAAAGCGGGCATCACGGCTGACTCGGCCAAATGGCGGGACGTTCAATGGGCAGAAGCACTCCTTGATGAATACGCAATCAGCTACAGACTAGAAGCCATTGCTCAAAAGTATCTGAGCGAAGGCAAGACTTCGGATGTATTGATTGAGAAGTATGGAGAGAACGTCAAGGAACATTTCTCCGAAGTTCATCCGGGGCACGCTTCACCTTATGCTCTGGTGGACGTAGATTTGGCCCTCCGGACGTATGAGAAGCAGATTCCTGCTTTGGAAGCCGACGAACTGACCGCCCTATTTGATCTGGAATGCCGTTTGACGCCGCTCCTGAACTACATGCGTGAGCGGGGCGTAGATGTAGACCTAGATAAGGCCGTGCAATTGGAGCGAGAACTTAAAACCAAGTATCAAGATGCTTGCCAGCAAATGGCAAACACATTCGGGTTTCAAGTCAATCCTAGTTCGCCCAAAGACCTCGCCCGAGCATTTCAGGTTTTGGGTATCAAGTACCCATTGACTGAGAAAGGGAACCCGTCATTCAAGAACGACTGGCTGAAAAAAGTAAAACACCCGTTCGCAGCCCTCTTGAATGAAGCCCGCGAGTTTGAAAAGATTCGTGGGACATTCGTAGAAGCGTACATTCTGAACGGACATCTCAATGGCAGGATTCACACACAAATTCATCCCCTACGACGGGCGGACGAGGAAGGCGTGCGCGGGACTGTCAGTGGGCGTTTCTCAACATCCGATCCAAGTCTACAGAATATTCCCATCAGAACCGAGCTAGGAGCAGAAATACGCGGGCTATTCGTTCCCGAGTTCCTGATGGATTGGTATAGTGCGGACTACAGCCAAATGGAGTACCGTCTCCTCGTCCACTACGCTTTATTATCCAAATGCAAGGGCGCAGAAGGCGTACAGAAAACGTATATTGAGAAGCCGGACATCGATTTCCATCAGATGGTTGCCGATCTGACGGGGCTCGACCGCAAGCCCGCCAAGAATTTGAACTTCGGGCTATGCTACGGCATGGGGGCCCCCAAGCTAGCAGCTTCCTTGGGGCTAGCAAATGAAGACGGATCGCCCAAGCAGGAAGCGCTGGACATCATGGAAACCTACCACGCCCGAGCACCGTTCATCAAGGAGATTTACAACAAAGCCTCCCAGCAAGCCGAGAGGCAAGGTTACGTCAAGACCATCCTCGGACGACGATGCCGATTCAATCTGTATGAGCCGCGTTTCACAAAAGACTTGCCCGCAAATATTCCGTATGCAGGGGCGATGCCCTTGGAAGAAGCCGAACGATATTACAAAGGAATCAAACTGTCGCGGGCGGGTACGCATAAAGCCCTGAATCGCGTCCTCCAGGGTTCGAATGCCGATATTACCAAGAAGGCTATGGTGGACATTTGGGAATCGGGTTTGCTCAAAGAAGGCAATATCACTCTAACGCTAACCGTCCATGACGAATTAGACGGTTCGGTCGATTCGGGGGAGGCGGGTAAAAGGGCACTTGACAAGGTTAAACAGTTTATGGTACAATCTATTCCTCTCCAAGTCCCGACTCTAGTCAACGCGGGCATAGGTTCAAACTGGAAGGAAGCGCATTGAAAGCACTGAAATATCCCCTAAAAAGCCATCCGCAACTCGCATTCAGGGATTTAACAAGTCAAAGATTCGGAAAATGGATTGTCCTAGAACGCGCCGAAAACGGCACGAACGGGGCAACTAGGTTTCTCTGTCTTTGCGATTGTGGAACAAAGCGGTCTGTCTTGGCTACTAGTCTCGTTGACGGGCGATCTACAAGTTGCAATTGTCAACGTAAAGGCAAACTCCATAAGAACGAGACAGGCAAGCACTATGGCGATTGGTTCGTAATCCGCCAATCGGAAAACAAGGGTGCTCTCGTCCAATACCTCTGCCGCTGCAAATGCGGCACGGAAAGAAACGTAATAGCGCCCACCCTGCGGAACGGCACGTCAACAGGATGTGGCTGCACGGCCAATCGCCTGCCCGAGGGTTTGGCTGCCCGGAATAATTTATACAAACAGTACAAGGGAACTTCTAAGAAGCGCGGATACGAATTCACCCTGACCAAGGAAGTATTCTTCGCCCTAGTAAAAGGGAATTGCCATTACTGCGGGGTAGAACCGAGACAAGTTCGCCGTCTTGAGACGGGCGACCGATTTACATACAACGGATTAGACCGCGTTAGGAACAGCGAAGGATACAAGGAAAACAACGTAGTACCGTGCTGCAAGCAATGTAATTACGCCAAACGAACACTGACTCAAGATGAATTCTATGCCTGGATTGCCCGTCTCGTGACATACCAGAATTCTCTTGACGCCCGCAAGGACTCGTGATACGGTTAATGAACTGTTGGAACACGGGCGGCCTGATTGACGGCCTCTTTCGGGTCGCCCGATACAAGGAGAAAACATGGCGCGATTTCAGGTGACTTTTTCTTTTGAGCGAGAAGACGTTAACACGGCTGAGGAAGCTTTGGATTATGCTAAGGAACTGGCAGGCGATGAAATGGATAGAACGGGAGAACCCGTAGAAGTTGTGGAAGTGGAGATCGTCTAGGAGAAAACATGAGACCTTTTAATTTGCAGGAAGCTTTGGCGGGCAAGCCCGTGGTTACCCGAGAGGGAAAACCCGCAATCGGTTTACACGTATTTCCTGACGCCCGATATCAAGGAATCCACGCCGTGGTTGAAAAAGAAGTAGTTAGCTTCAGTGAGAACGGTCAATACTGGAACAACGGCACCCCTAACAAGTACGACCTCTTCATGGCCTCTGAGAAGAAAGAGGGTTGGGTGAATGTGTATCGGTACGTTCCAAGGCTAGGGAGAAGCATACACGCCACGAAGGAAGAAGCTTTACGGGCGTTGGATGCCGAACCCCACTGGAAAGAGGAATACATAGCAACTACCCACATAGAGTGGGAAGAATAGCTTGACATCTTGCCCGAAAGTTTGCTAGACTGTTTTCGGGCGTCGGGCTTGCTAGCCGTTGATCGTCCGTTCGTCCACTTATAGGAGTTTCGATGTTCATCGTCTACGATCAGACTTCGCGCAGGGTTTTGAACTTCAGCAAGAATGCGGGCGATAAGTTTCCTATTCTTTGGGAAGCTAGTCGGGAAGACCCAGTGTCCGTTTTCCGTACAAGGAAATCGGCGGAAGCTGCAATTACCGCTACGACGAACTACACTTTTGTTAATGGCTCGGGCCGCTTTGCCCGCACAGAAACCCCAAGCTGGACAAGGAACTCCTACGTAGTTCTGCCCGCGAAACTCGAAAGGAAAAAGTAATGTCAGGCAATGAAAATCTGCCCGTAATTTCGGGCTTCGAGAAATCCCCCACAATTGGCGAGCTAACCAAAGCCCTCGCTAACGCCCACAAACAGTTCAAGCCCGTTCTGAAGGACGCCAACAACCCTTTCTTCAAATCTAAGTATGCCGATCTTGCGGGCGTAATCGAAGCTACGGCTGACGCTTTGTCCGACCAAGGACTTGCCGTCATTCAATCGCCCGGAAAGATTTATAACGGCCATATCCTGCTCACGACTTTGCTTTCGCACGCCTCGGGCGAGTGGATCAAAGACGAACTTGAACTTCCCATTGCCAAATTCGACGCCCAAGGAACAGGTAGCGCGATTACGTACGCCCGTCGTTACGCTTACCAAGCAATCGTTGGTGTAGCCGCTGAGGACGACGACGGGAATGCCGCCAGCCAGAAGTTCGAGAAACAGGGAGATAACTTTGTCCGGAAAACGGATTCGCCCGTTACTGCTGGACAAGGTGTCAACGTCCCTAATCTGCCAGTAGCGCCCGTAACCGTTGGCAAGTTGCCCGAGCTTCAGAAGCCCGTAGCCCGTAAGAAGAAAGAATCTGTTCCTGATGCGGGCAAGCCTTGGGCTGGACTTGCGGGCGTCAACGCTACGAAACAGACCAACGAAGTCTTTCCCGGCCTTGAAAATGTGGGATACACTCCTCCACAAGATGTCAAGGCTGTTTCCAACACCATAACGCCCGAAAATCCTATTACTGACGCCGATGTTATCTTTCCGGGCGACCCTGAACCGCCCGTCAATCCTGGAAAGTCAATGGTAGGTGAGAACCCCGCGAGGCTCGCTACTGACGACGAGCGAAAAGCTTTCATGGCGCGGTTAATCAAACTGAAGGACAAAGGATTTACGGGCATCCGAGAGTATTTATTGAAGGAATCGGGCGTTCAGATAACGAACGACATTCCAGTTCAGAAAATGAACGAGTTGGTCGCCCGATTAGAAGCCGCGGAATCAGAAGGAAAGCTGAAGGAGTTGCTCGGAGGAAAATAATGGTCGTCCTCGCAAATGGCGGGCTACTCGGGCATCCGGATTCGTTCTGCTTCTATTGCGGGCGAGCGGTTTGGTCGTGGAAGTATCAATCCAAAGTCGATCCCGCCGCCCGATATCAAGACCAAAGATCATATCGTTCCGCAGTCGCAGGGAGGAACCAAGATCGTAACTTCCTGCCTCGGGTGTAATCGGGACAAGAAGGATTTATCGCTCGACGAGTACCGCTTGATTCGGGCGTTCAGGGCTGGTATGATTCGGTTGCCCGAATACAAGTTCGCGGCAGAACAAAGAATCTAGTACGGAAAACGGAGGAGATATGACAAAGTCAAAACGGACGCCCGTAGAGCTTCTACTTATGGAATTGATTTACCAGACGGTAAGAACCGAAAATTCCTCAAGCGATAGTGAAGTCGAGGCTTTAAAACGGGCAGGATTCACGAACGAAGAAATCGTCGCCCGAGACAGTTATTACGAGGTTTAGATGATCTACTACAAACTACTCTGGCTAGCAGCGTGTCTTGTCGGGCTAGCGCACTTGCTTTTATTCGCGTTTACCGCCAGTCTTCCGAGCTTGCTCGCGATGATTGTCTGCGGGCTAGCTTGCACGATAACTTTTAATCAGGCTTGGAAATAGGAGAAGAAATGATTAACCTCGTTGTTTTGGACGGAACGCTTGGCCGTGATGTCGAGCTCAAGAGCACGACTACGGGCAAGTCTGTCGCTAACTTTTCAATCGCGGTCGATAACGGGTTCGGGGAGAATAAGAAAGACCCCTTCTGGTTTAACGTAGTTGCCTGGGGCCCGCTCGCGGAGACTGCGGGCAACCAGCTTCGCAAGGGATCGAAACTTACGGTCTACGGGCGTCTGACGACCCGAAAGTACACTAACAAAACAGGCGTCGAGGTCACGGTTACCGAAGTCGTGGCGAATGCTTTCGAAGTACGGAAAACGGACTCGAAGCCCGCGAATCGCCCGCAAGCGCAGCAAGAGGTAGATATTGACTCCGTGCCCTTCTGATCCCAAGACTTGCTTCAAATGCGGGATTACCAAGACGCGGGCGGATTTCTACGCCCACCCGCAAACGACTGACGGTCTGCGAGGAAACTGCAAGGAGTGCAGTAAGAAAGACTCAATTATTCACCGTGAATCGAAACTAGAAGAAGTTCGGAAATATGATAGAGAGCGGGAAAAACTTCCGCATAGGATCGCGCTAAGGGTCCGCGCTCAAGCAGAATACAAGAAACAACATCCAGACAGGTGGGTGGCAAAGACTATTTTAAATAATGCCATCAGATGGGGAAAATTGTCCCGCCTTCCGTGCGAAATTTGCGGCAATGAAAAGTCTCAAGCCCATCACGAGGACTATTCAAAACCCCTCGAAGTCGTTTGGCTGTGCAAGCCCCATCACTTCCAAGCGGACGCCCGCAGACGAGAGCGAGAGTCACAAACTGCAATCATTTAGAAAGAAGTGTAGGCGTGCCCGATAAACAGGAATTCAAGTTGTACAACGGAGAAGTTGTTCTCACGTTTGCGGAGAAATCACATCGGTATAAGGTGTCGGATTCGGGCAGCAAGCCCGAACATTGCCCTTCCGTGACGACTATTTTGAACGTCTTGGCGAAGCCCGCACTCGTAGAATGGGGCGTAAAGTGCGCTTGCAACTACGTTGAAGACAACCTGAAGCTGTTGATATCGGGCGATTCGTTTTCCGTACAGGATGTTTTCAAGATTGTCGAGCAAGCCCGAACCGCCCACGACCGGACCCGGCAGGAAGCGGCGGATATTGGGACGAACGTACATGATCTTCTCGCTACATGGTGGAAATCTCGGCAAGAACTGAACGGCGGCCAGTATATCAACAGCCTCACCTTACCCGCAGACGATCCGAAAGTGGTTAATTGCATCCACGCTGCTTTAGGTTGGTTCTCCAAGCACGAAGTCAAACCCCTACGAGTCGAGGAAGCCCAATACAGCCGGATTCTCAAGATTTGCGGGCGACCGGATTTCATCGGGCATATTGACGGGCAATTGTCGGTGCTCGACTACAAGTCCACGAAATTCATCTACCCCGAAGTCGCTCTGCAAATGACCGCGTACGCCATGATGCACGCCGAGGAGTTCGGAGAATTGCCCGCAACCCGCTGGGCCTTGCGGCTGGATAAGACTGATGGGTCCTTTGAAGATAGAAAATATGGACCCGAAACTTTTGATTTGGATCGAGAAACCTTCTCGTGTTGCTTCAAGTTGTACGATAGATTGAAACACTTGCGTAGAGTTCCGAAGAGGGAGAAAACAGATGAACAAGATTTCCTTGCGGCCCTTTAGAGGCAAACCTCCCCAATGTCATCCCGAAAAGAAACATTATAGCAACGGGTTGTGTAAAACCTGCTACAACCGAGAATATGATAGCAGCCATCCAGAACAAGCCAAGGTCGGCAGGCAAAGACGGGGGAAAAGATGGAGAAGTAAACCAGAAAATAAGGCGAGTATCGAGGAATACAACAAGAGTTATTTTTCCAACAATAAACCGAAGTTTAGACAATTAAACAATCAGTGGAGAAAAATTAACCGTGTTGGACAAATGCTGATTCAGGCCCGCAAGCGGGCGAAGAAAAAGGGATGGGTTTGCACTCTCGCGCACCAGGATATCGTGATACCCAAATATTGTCCCGTTCTTGGAATCGAGTTAAGACACGGGATAAAAATTCGCTGTGCTAATTCCCCGTCTTTGGATCGCATTGATTCCTCCAAAGGCTACACGCCCGATAACATCGCGGTTATATCAGAAAAAGCCAACCGAATAAAGAACGACGCCACTTTGTCTGACATCCTTCTGATCGCAGATTACATGCTCAGACATGCTAAGATTGGAACGGTCAATGCTTAACGGGCAAGATAAGGCTTTCTATCAACCATGGAACGAAGAAGAATTCCAGTCCGATCTGTTTGTCCGGAAAATGAATCAGTCGGAGAAATTCCTGTATCGCACGCTCTTGCAGGCTGCTTTCTTTCATAGCACTCGCCCGTACCTCCCCAAAGACGACGATATTCTCTGGATGCTCGCAGACTGTGATACCAAAGATTTCTGGATGTCCAACAAAAATAAAGTAGTTGCTCGCTTCTACACGGAAATTGTGGACGGGAAAGAAATGCTGGCTCATGGGCGGGTGATGAGGGATTGGCAGCGTTTGCTAGACAAACGCGAAGCATTAGCTGAGCGGGGGCGTAGCGGTGGCTTAGCAAAAGCTAAGCGCCAGCTTACCAAGGAAGTAAAGCAAGTAAAGCAAGTAAGTAAAGTAAGTAAAGTAAGTAAAGTAAGTGAAGTAAGTGAAGTAGAGGTAAGGGAAGAAAACCCTTTTTCCTGCCTCGGAGAACTGAATGTCAATCAAGAAGAAAATTCATAAGACTTGCCTGCTGGTTCTTGGCACCAATCCAGAGCCCGAACAATGGGATGTCTGGAAGCAGGTTATGCAACTATCCGAGGTCTTTGGCGAGCGGAAGCTCCAAGAGGCTTTTGACGAATGGGCGGATACCCGTAAAGGCGATCTGTTCAAGAAAGGTCCGTTAACCGAATTCCTGAAGATTGCCCCAGGGTTGTGTACGGGCATTATCCAACTCAAGCCCAAAGGCGATCTGTTTTCTTTGCTTAACGACTTAGCCGCTATATCAGACAACCAAGTTCTGTTCAATCGAGATCAGCAAGCAGCTATCGGGCGACTTATGGCTACCCACTCGCCCGCAGACATCAAATCCGCCTTCTCCGAGTTCTGGGGGAACATTTCGGGCGACGATTTCCTTGTCCGTCAGGCGGCCAAGACGTTTACCGAGGCTGCCGAGCAACTTTTGTTTGTTCGGGCGAAGCGGGCATCGGACGCCCGAAAGACCGAGGAGCTTATTCGGGTCAGTACGGAAAACGAAGTCGCTAAGGCCGCCGAGGAAGCCCGAAAGTTGCTGGAAGCCGAAGTTGCGGAGCAGAATCTCATCGAGGATACCCTTTAAACCCGCTTTCCTCGCCCGTGCACGAAGGTTCGGGCGAGGGGCGAGCGGTAGGATGGCCGAAACGCTTAAATCGAAAGGAAACGAGGTTTATGGATCAATTTCTGGATTTCGAATTCGAATGTAAGACCGCGAGCGGCAAGACTAGCATCTGGATCGTGAAATCCAAGGCTTCGGGCGGCATTCTCGGAGCAATCATGTGGCGCGGAGCTTGGAGGAAGTACGTTTTCCGTACAGTTGCCGACTGCGACTTCGACGGCAACTGCCTGCGGGAAATCATTGAATTCACGGAAGCCCGAACTCTAGAGCATAAAGCATGATCTACCACGGTCACTTTACCCACCCTGAACTTTGGATGATGTGGGCGGTCGTGGTATTGACGCCCGTAAATACTTTGGGTATTCTGTATCTTTGGAGGCGCGGGCGATGAAGAAAGATCGGCCAATAGTTTCTACGGCTGCCGAAATGATTCAATTACTTCGGGAAAAGTATCCACCGGATGCCTATGCTCTGCTTACCGAAGTTGGAAATTCTACGGGCTTCGGGTGTCGGCGGCATTGCGATGCTTTAGTGATGTCATTATGGCCGTCTCGCGGGCTAGAAATTATCGGTATAGAAGTCAAGGTTCGCCGTAGCGATTGGCTGAAGGAGCTTTCAATGCCCGAAAAGGCAGAAGCAATCGCGCAATACTGCGACCGCTGGTATTTGGCTGTCGGGGACGAAAACATTGTTCAAGAAGGTGAATTGCCGAAAGGCTGGGGGCTCATCGTGCCCAAAGCTCCCGGAGATTCCCTCCGCATAAAGACAGAGGCCAAACTAGCAGAGCCCGAACCACAACCCGATAGAAATTTCTTGGCCGCCGTGCTTCGCCAGATTCAGAACCAAGTTGGAGAAGAGGCATCTTACAAACGCGGACGTATTGCGGGCAAACACGAGGCCGACGAATACCACAGGGCACACAATTACGAGGCTCAAGAACTCAAAGAACTCCAGAAGAAAGTACACGCCTTCGAGCGAGCCAGCGGCGTGAGCCTTGGCCGTAGCTGGGAATCGCCCGAAAAGATCGGAACTGCCGTCCACCAAGTTCTAAACGGTATGGGCACCCGTATTCAGGAGCAACTAGAAAATCTCCACGCCAAAGCCCTCAAGATCGCTTTCAACATTGAGACCGAGTTAGAAATCAAGAAGATTGACGAGAAGAAAATCCGAGATGCGTACTAATGCCCGAAACTAGCCTACAAGAACTCAAGCAAGCCGAGGAATTGTGGAAGAAGTTGAATCCGCATCCCGAAGGCTCGTACGCTTGGTACGGGTGGTCGAGGGAATTCACGATAGATAACGGGCAAGTGCTCGCTAAACTAGATTCGGTTAGTGAGCAAAACAGCTTTAGTGATTTTGATTGGGATGCCTTCGGGCAACTCAGGAAAGACCCCAAATACTGATGCCCGAATCCTCTTTGCAGGAACTCAAGCAGCATCCCAAGATACTTGATCTGTATCGGGCGAAGCTGTCTCTGAAGCAGGACGGGCGGAGATGGCGAGGCCCGTGTCCATTTCATTCGGACAAGCATGCGACTAACTTCGACATCTGGTTGCACGAAAACACGTATATCTACAAATGCCTTTCATGCGGGGCCAGCGGCGATATTTTCAAATTGCTCCAGCAAACTGATAATTGTGACTTTCGGGCGTCCGTAGGAATTGTCCGCAACTATTGCTCGGAATGGAGTCAAAATGCAGAAAAAGTCTCTCAAGTCTTTAAACCTATCGGGCAAGAAGAATCGAAAGTCCGGAAAACGTACAGCCTCGAAGAATACGGGCGTTTGGAAAACGCGCTCAAGAACTCGCCCGAAGCCCAATCCTTTTTGCGATCCCGAGGAATCTCTATGGAAACGGCTCAACGCCTACGAATCGGATTTCGCCAGGATGTTGGTAAACTCGCCGGAGAATCAAATGCAGATGTTGCTGGCCGAGGTTGGTTGGCGTTTCCGACGTTCGTTCGAAGCGACGATGTTCCTTCCAAGCCCCTGGTCACGGGCATAAAGTATCGAAGCATAGTTCGCAAAGCGTTTTCGCGGCAACCCGGCATGAACACGGCTCTGTTTAATTTGGAAAGCTAATATGGGCACAATTAAAAATTTAGTCGGACAGAAATTCGGCAGATTGCGGGTGGTCGCCAGAGCCCCCGAGGATTATGTATCTCCCGCAGGGCACCGTTTGATTCTTTGGGTCTGCAAATGCGATTGCGGTAATGAAACCACGGTAATGGGGAGCCCGTTAGTTTCGGGAAGGGTAGTGAGTTGCCGATGCTTTCAAAGGGAACAATTAAGAAAAACATCTTTTAGACACGGCTATTCGGGTCGCGGCGGCGGCAAAGTTGCTTCTGAATACAGAATTTGGGGCCAGATGAAGCAAAGATGTCTCAACCCCAAGGACAGAAAATATTCTAGCTACGGCGGGCGAGGGATTACTGTTTGTGATCGTTGGATCGCGGCTCCGCAGGGGTTTATCAATTTCATTTCGGATATGGGCCGACGCCCGAGCAATAAATATAGCTTGGAACGGATTGACAACGACGGCCCGTATTCTCCAGAAAATTGTCGGTGGGCCACATACCGCGAACAAAGCGGGAACACGCGGATAAAAAAGATATCTGATTTTTCTGACGCGGAAGTAATCGCTGAAATGCGTCGGCGGGGTTTAGAAGGTGGGGCATCGTGTTGAACATAGACTTCCTTGAGCCCGTGTTCCTGGTGGAGGGTGAAATAGACTGCTTGACATTTGAACAAGCCGGATTCAAGTCTGTCAGCCTTCCAAATGCCCAATACCAATGTACCCCAGAAGACAAAGATCGCCTACTTCAAGCCGAATCCGTAATCCTTGCGGGCGATAACGACGATGCGGGCAAGAAGGCAATGAACAAACTTTGGGCTGAGATGAAAGAGCGAACGTACTTGCTTCAATGGCCCGAAGGCGTGAAAGACGCGAATCAGTTCTTTCTAGAAACTTGCGGGCGATCAGAATCCGTTTTCCGTACAAAGATCGAAGCCCTTGCCCAAGAAGCCAAAGTTCGCCCGATGGCGGGGATTTACAGCTTGCAAGAATCCCTGATGAACAGCACGGAAGAAAACGTTAAGGACGATCCAAACCGCTTTCGCTTCTCGATTCCGAGCGTGGACCGAATGGCGATCCTGTCGCCCGGATCAGTAATCGGAGTAGTCGCGACTTCTACTGGGCAAGGTAAGACAACATTCGTACTTCAGGAGACGCTGGAAGCCGCCCGCAAACACGGGGAAGTCGTGCTCAATTATCAAGCCGAACTAACCATCGAGCAAATTTCCCGAATTGTTACCGCCCACGTTCTGCGAAAGCATCGTCTTGAACTCACTCCCGATGACATGAAATCAGCGGCCCACGCCCTCGCTGGGGCTAAATACTATGTCGGGCGAAACGCGGCATTGACTACGATCACGCCCGTGCTTGATTTGATGGAAGCCGCTATCCGTCGTTTATCCCCAACAGTCGCGGTACTCGACAATATCCATTACCTTGTCCGTAACGAGCAAGATCAAGTTAAGGCGATGGAAAACGCGATGCAGCGCGTTAAATCTATGGCCGTTCTTTACGGGCTAAAATTCTTCGTCCTCGGAGCCCCGAAGAAAGCCGAATCCACGGCCAAAGGCAAGCAGTTGCATGTTACTGACGTTCGTGGTAGCGTAGCGTTTGGAGACGATTCGGACGCCGTATTTACGATTCATCGAGACATGCTGACGAACTCCGACGACCGGAAGAACGATTATAGCCCGCAGACAAAGCTGCGGCTCGTAAAGGTCAGAGATAAAGGTCCGGGCGACGCCGAAGTTGATTTACTATTTTTGGGCGAGATTGCCTCCTTCGTGGAAATCGCCCGATTAAACGAACCGCAGTTATTTGGAGATCAACAATGATCGAAAGAATTCAAGAGTATATCAGAAACAGGCTCGGGCTTTTGAATGAAGCCGATGATGAGGCATCCCGTCACGAGCTAAATCTTATTGATCAGATTATACGGAAAACGGATAGTCATACCGGAACTCCGTGCAACGACCAAGATGGGTATTGCCAGAGTTGCTGGGTCGCCCGCAAACCAAGGGCTTGACACAGAATCTTAAAGCATGGTAGGATGTAGGAGGATTGCGGGCGATGAAAAATTGTATTGATAAATGGTTCTGGTCTTCTTTGTTGGGCGGATTGTTCATTTGCATAGTAGCCTTGAGCAATTTGATAATTTCGGGCGATACGGGAATTTTGGATCACTTCCTTAAAATTCTTGTCCTCCCGTTTCTGTTTAGCACGCTGTTCGCGCTGATCGCCAAGATTTTCTTTGATTAGTACGTAAAACGGATAATGCCCGAAGAAATCAAAGCCGTTATCGGGCAGTATAGTAACTACTTCTCTAGCTGGTGGGGATACGAGGATGGAACCATGCTTGACTTGAGCGACCCTCGCGGGTATATGTGGATCAAGGTTGACGGTAAAACGGTGCCCGACCACGAAACGGTACGAAGGATGGCAGATGCAAGAAATTGAACCCGTGTCGCCCGAAGCCCGAAAGAAGCAGGAGCTACTCCTAGACAAAGTAGACGCCTTGCTTGATGAAACTCGTCTCGGGCAAGAAAAACTTCATCGGAACTACGTGGAGATAGGGATTGCTCTGACGGCTATTGACGATACGCGGGCTTGGACTTTACGGGCGAAATCCTCGGATCAGTATATCAAGGACTGCGAATCCAAGTTCGGAAAAGGTCGTACAGTTTTGTACTCGTGCAAGTCGGTCGCCCGATACCTCCTTCCGCACATGCCCGCAGAAAAGCTCGTAGAAATCGGAATTTCGAAAGCGCAGCCACTCGCGACGCTGGTGAAGAATACGGGTAAGAAACCGCCCTTTAAGTTGTTAGCCGCCGCTGAAAGTGCAGAAGTCGGAGTCGAAGAATTTCGGGCAAGCATTGCCGAGACGCTGCATGAGAAGCCCGAATCTGGAAAGTGGTTCGAGTTCTTAAGTGGGTTTTACGTGACGCCTGAAGAGAAAGCCGAGTTCGACCGGGCGATCCAGGCGGCCAAAAACCAGATCGAGTTGCCCGAAAACTGTTCGGAATGGTTGGAACGTAAGCTCGTAGCGCAAGCTATGGCTGCCGAATGTCTATCAAGTTGGGGAGCGTAAAAAGGAGAAAATATGTCACTACCAAAAGAAATTTTTGTTACCAACGAACACCCGGATCAAGAAGGGGGCTGGTACTCTGCAAACCTATCGCCCGAAGACGCTGTAAGCGGCTCCGAAGAGAAGGAACCCGTCAATGTCGGCACTTACAAGCTGATCGAGGAGCGTAAACTAGAATTGGTCCGCACGGTTCGCCTGCGACAAGCAAAGACTAAGAAGTGAACGCCCGAAACACTTGCTGGGTTGAAAGAAATGACGCGGGCAAAATAATCCGTGTGTTTCGCTCGACTCATGGCCCTGATTGGTCTCGGGCGATGGAAGCCCGAACCCTAGAAACTTGCCCGAAGAAGGATGCAATTGGGGCTATTCGTGCGAGCATCTGGAAGCGGTGCTCGGGCAAGTGCGAGTGGTGCGGAAAACGGATTACAGAAACGGGCCCGCTTTGGCGCAGGATGAATATGCACGAAGTAATCCCGAAAGGCAACGGCGGCGAAGTCAGCTTGACAAACTCTGTGGGAATCTGCTATGATTGCCACTTCAATAGCCCGAAAGCTCACGGGGATCGAAAACCTCAATGGACGAAGGAGTTGGAATAATGGCTTATCCAAGATTCAAATTTGAAATTGCGGGCTATTCGGATCAAGATATGATGTGGTTTGAACCCGGCCCGAGCGAATGCGGGTATATTACTGACGGGGTTTGTTTCGGGCACGATGATTCAGCGGGATACGTAATGGACTTTTCCGATCTTCAAAAATGCTATTTCGCCGCCTTGGAAACCCGTCGTCGTATTGAAGATGGCGACGATACGGAAAAAGAATCGCCCGAGGAAGAATAATGCCAAGAGTCGAAGTTTTAGTAAAGCTAAAAGACGGCCAGAATATCCTGCTAACCGAAGGCGACCTGATCCAGAAGACGGTTATCATCGAGTGCAACAGCCAGCGATGCGCTTCCCGACACGGGCAAGAATTGCCGCAGGAAGTTTCGCTGATTGACGGGCAACCGATGCCCGCAGAAGGCCGACAATGGCTTTCGTTAATCTTGCCCGAAACCAGCCCGCAGTATACACCAATGCCGCCGAATTTCTGTAGCCCGAGTTGTGTTCGGGATTTTCTCAGCTACCAGTACATTGCTCCGAGTTCTGCGGGCGTTAATTTGCCTCCAAACGAATATGAGACACCCGTACAGAAAACGGATTCGGAGGGGATTACCGCGGTGGAACAGACTAGCCAACTATCAGACGGGTCTTTCGTGGCGGCAGTTAAGTGGCCTGAAGTCTCGCCGCCAACGATGGGTTTCTACGCTACGAACGAACAAATTGCGAGTTTGAAACCCGACACGCCCGAACCAACAGTTATCGGGCAAGCAGACGGAGCAGGAGAATAGCCCGTGCCAATCTACTGCTATCGTTGCGATTGCTGTAATGTCGGGTTCGAGCGTCGGCAGGCCGTAACAGAAGCAATTAAAAATCAGTTCTGCCGGACATGCGGGGAAGAACTTGAACGGGTGCCCGAAGTTCCAGGAAGATTTATTCGCGGGCAAGGCTCGTGGAGTTCGCCCGCATCGAAAGGATAACTTGATCTACATCTTTGACATTGACGGAACGCTGGCGGACTTGTCACATCGGCTGCACTTTATCGCGGGCGAGAAGAAGGATTGGACGGGGTTCTACGCGGCTTGCTCGAATGATCTTCCTATTCCCGAGGTTGTCGCGACTTTGCATAATCTCAACCGAGCGGGCGCTTCTATTTTACTGTCAACTGGGCGCTCGGCTGAGATTCGCGAGCAGACAGAAAAATGGCTTAGTAGGTTTGCCATATTTCACGAAGGTTTATACATGCGAAAAGAAGGCGACCATCGGGAAGACAGTATCGTCAAGTCTGAACTGCTTGATCAAATATTGCTGGATAGGGACGAGTGTCTTGGCCCGAACGCGGTTCCGATTGCTGGAATCTTCGAAGACCGTCAGCAAGTCGTGGATATGTATCGCGCCCGAGGATTGCGAGTATTTCAGGTTGCGCCAGGAAATTTCTGATGGCTATTGCCTTGCTAGTCGCGTTCCTTGCTGTCGGCTGGGTTCTCACGGGCGTCCTGTACGTTTTCCGTATTCGCGGGCTTCGGGAAACAATCGGGTATCTAGAAGTTGCCCGAGAAGAACTCATGCAATCGGCCTTGGACGCCGAGAAACGAGCGGGCGTCGCCGAAACCGAAAGCCAATACATGAAACTGACGCTCGCAAACGTCTTACAGAGGCCCGCAGTCGCAGTAATGACCGACGAAAATATCCAGCAGCTAGGGGCGATCATAGAATCCGTTATGAAAGCCCCAGATAAGTTGAATTAGGAGGAAAGATGTTTTATCAGAAAACCATCCGGGATTTACGGGCGGCCAACCTTAGTCTGGATAAATCCCGAGACCGAAAAGAATCCGAACTATCGATCCTCCAAGACGCCTTCCGCCGAGGAGTTCAGATAACAAACGAACTCAAGGAACAGATTGCGGGTCTAGAAGCCCGAAATGAAAAACTGAATTCTTCGCTATTGGCCGCCGAGGACAAGTACGATAGGATTGCGGGCAAGTACGACAATCTGTCGAATCGGCACGACATGCTGGACTCGGTTCTTCGGCAACTGCGGATTTCTATTAATTTGCCTACGGGGAAGAAATGAATTGGACTATTCCGGGCTGTAACGGCGGGGATTGTTGCAAGTTTTACGCAAAACAAGAGTCTCCGTTTCGGATTTTAACTAACGGGCATGAATTCAAGATTCAGGAGCGTAAGACGACTTTTTGGAGCGGGCGGGAGTATTGGGCGGATGTTAGAGATTATTGGAACGAATTACCTAACGTTCGCTTGTTCTCTTCTTTGAAACTAGCCGAGAAATATCTGAAACAAGCGGAAAAAGATCATTATCGGGCGTTTGGAGACTGGAAGCCCGTACAGAAAACGGACTTGACACTGACGCCCGAAAAGTGATATCATGCCCAAGATTGAAGATCAAAAACGAGACGCGGCTAAGGACGCCCGATTAAAGAAGTTCTTTCGGACAAGTCTCGAAGAGTACCGGGCGATTGAGGGATTTCAGGCGGAGCGCCCGGAATACGATTTACTTTTGGGCACGACTCGGCGGGGTCTGGATCACAACCACGACACGGGGCTCGTTCGCGGGGTGCTTGACTGGAGAATCAACAAGGCGCTGGGGGCCATTGAAAACGCTTTCAAGGAGTTGACTCCGCACATTCTTCGGCAGTTGGCTACTTATTTCGAAGTGCCGCCCGCAACGCTTGTAATCGGCAGACGGTTCGGAATTCTGAAACTGGCCAAGAACAAGAAAGTTATGATCTACGGTTCGGAAAACGGACCATTGCCCGCAATCAAGACGAAGAGGAAAAAGCGTGCTCGATAACTATCTTAAGTGGTTCAAAGCTCACGAATTTCTTGCAATCGCTTTGATTATAGTTGTTCCCGTTGCCCTGCTCGGTAACAAGGCCCTGAACAAAGATTACGATGCGGCGGTCGCCCGAGAGAAATCCGCCGAACAAACTTTACAGACCCAGAAAGAACAGACCGACAAGCTAGCGGTTCAAAACCGGCAGGCACAGCAACAGTACCAAATTCTTCTCGGGCAAGTCTCTGCGGATAACAAGAAGCTGACCGCCGAAATGTTCCAGCTTTCACAAACGCTTGCTGCCCGACAAAAACAGGACGCAGCCCTTTCGTTGCCCGAACTGGCGTCCCGTTGGGAATTCTTAATCGGAACTTCAGGAATCTCAAGTACGGAAAACGGACTTCAAGCTTCCCCCGAGGCGGCGCGGGCGACGGTTTCAAACCTGGAATCGTTGCCCGCAATCAAACAACAACTTGTGGATGAAACTACATTGTCGTTGGACAAAGATAAACAAATCGCCAGCCTCGGCGGGGTTGTTAACGGGCAGAATACTGAAATTGCGGGCCTCACCATCCAGTTAACGGACGCGAGCAAAGCGTGTCAGGCGCAAGTCGCGGTCGCCCGAAAGTCTCGCTGGAAATATTTTAAGGCGGGGGTGGCCGTCGGATTTATCGGCGGGTTAGCTACGGGTCATTACTTCTAGAAAGGGAATCATGTCCAAACCAATTGAACGGAAGTGTCCGGCGTGCTTGGAGACCAAGAAGTTTCGGGCGGATCAGAAGACGTGCGGCTGCCAAGGGTCAAACCCTAATTTAGCCCAAGCAGCCGTGCCCGTGAAGATGGATGAGCGGGTAAAGAAGATGCTGCTCGGCAAGAAAGTGACCGTCGCCGACGCTGCCGACAAGCTCGGGGTTGCTCCCAAAGAAATCAAGGCAGCGGTTGCTCGATTGGCGGATGCCGGACACAACGTCAGCTTGCTTCAAGATCAAGTTAGTATCGAGAACGCCTTGGAACCCGGAGGGAAGATTGTCGTAGACGCTTCAGATTTTACGACGACGGGGAAGTGGTATAAGTTCGGGGCAATGGGCGACACTCATTTGTATTCCAAGTACGCCCGTCTGGATGTGGCGGAAGCCTTGTACGATATTTACGAGGCCGAGGGGATTGACACCGTGTATCACACGGGCAACATGATCGAGGGCGAAGCCCGTTTCAACAAGTTCGATCTCGTGGGTCCGAGCGGGATGGGCAGGCAGGTTGAATACAATGCAGAGTTTTATCCCCGCAGGGACGGGATCACCACGAAGTTCATCACGGGTGACGACCACGAGGGGTGGTATATCAACCGCGAGGGCGTCAACATTGGCCGCCTTCTGGAATCCGCAGCGGAAGACGTTGGCCGAAAGGATTTAGTCTGGATCGGGCACGTAGAAGCCGACGTAAAGTTCAAAGCCCCGAAGGGCGAAGCGTGGATGCGCGTTTCTCATCCGGGCGGGGGTTCGGCGTACGCCACGAGCTACACCGAACAAAAGCTCGTCGAAAGCTACCAAGGCGGGGAGAAACCGCACATTCAACTTGTCGGGCACTACCACAAACTCAGCCACGGATATCCTCGCGAAGTCCACACGGTCCAGACGGGCTGCACGCAAGATCAAAGCCCGTTTATGCGGAAATTGAAGTTGCAGGCTCACGTCGGAGGCACTATTATCCGCTTCCACCAAGCAGACACGGGCGAGATCAATCGCTTCCAGGTTGAGTTCATTCCGTTCTATGACAAGAAATTTTACGAGAAGCTCGACAAGTATCGCCGCTGGTAGCCTATGACCCTCAGAATTGCCCGCACAAAAATCGAGAAGCTTTTCGGAAAAGACGCCTTGATGCGAGTCGGAGATACTGAGCATATTCCTGCCGAGGTTATTTCTACGGGCATCCTGAGTCTTGATCGGGCGATTCGCCCGAATCCCTTAGGCGGATTCCCACGGGGCCGAATCGTAGAATTGTACGGGCAAGAGGCGACGGGCAAGAGCACGATCTTGTTGTCCACAATGGCTGAAGCCCAGAAGCTCGGCGAAAATTGTGCTTTGATCGACGCCGAACACGCCTTCGACCGCGACCACGCCCGAAGACTTGGAGTTGACGTAGACAATCTTTATATCTCGCAGCCAAGTTGTGGGGAAGAAGGACTGGAGATTGCCGACGAGCTTGTCCGGTCGGGTGAAGTTGGCATCGTCGGAGTCGATAGCGTTGCTGCTTTGGTTCCGAAAGCCGAGCTAGAAGGGCAGATGGGCGACGCTTCTATGGCCCTCCAAGCCCGAATGATGAATCAGGCTCTTAGGAAACTTACGGGCAGCGTATCGAAGACGAATACTTGTCTGTGCTTCGTAAATCAGTTGCGCGACCGGATCGGGGTTTTCTACGGGACGCCAACTGTTACGACGGGAGGTAAAGGACTCAAGTTCTACGCAAGTTTGAGACTCGAAGTTTCTCGTACGGGCAACCTGAAGGACGGCGAGCAAGTTATCGGTGCCCGAACCAAGATCAAGGTCGTGAAGAACAAGATCGCAGCGCCCGCGAACTACTGCGAGGTCGATCTATTGTTTGACCGAGGATTCAGCAAAGAAGGCGATTTGGTTGATCTCTGTACGGAAAACGGAGTGATTTCTAAGAGTGGCGCGTGGTTCGTCACCGAGGGCGGTAGGAAGTTTCAGGGTAGGGATGCCGTGGTTCAGGCGTTTCGCGATGATTCGGATTACGCGGGCGGGTTCAAAACCAAGTTGCTCGAAAAGCTATGTTCAAAAGACTAAAAGCCCGATACGTAGAAGTAAAAATGCTTCATATCGGGCTAGGCTCGGGCGTCTGGCATTTGATTGATATCGTTTACGTGCTTACGGGTAGGATATTATGAAATACTACGATCCTCCAGAGGGTTGGCGCTGGGGATTCCCGAAGCCGTACAGACCATTGCCCGAAGAAACTTTCGAGCAGACGTTGACACGCGACGGATACCCTGCTAGACTTATGGCACTTGCAACTATGGCAACGAGATTCTGGGAGACGGAGGAAGACGGTGTGGACGCAGCGCCACGAGAAGTCAATTGAGGAAATAGCGAGTGAAATCGGTTGCTCGAAACGGGCGGTCAAACAGGCGTTAGATCGAGGAATGAAGAAGCTTAGGGACGGGCGGGCTGTACGGATAAAGGATTTGGCAATCGCCCGAGAAAAGGAAGTTCGTTACGGGCTTCCGAGGATAATAGAATGACGATTGACGAGTACGGAAAATGGACAGAAGGCTTTTGGTTTTCAGGCAATAATCGCCCGGAAAAAGAATCAATCGCAATCATGGGCCTAGGGCTTGCCGGAGAAGCGGGCGAAGTCGTGGAACATCTCAAGAAGCTGATTCGCGACGACCATATTAACTTGGAAGAACTCAAGAAGGAACTCGGGGATTCGATTTACTATTGGGCTCGGATTTGCAAGCAGTTCGGGCTTGAACCTTCGAAAGTCATTCAGGCGAATATTGATAAATTGATTTCTAGGCGCGAGCGCGGTAAACTCAGGGGCGACGGAGACAATCGATGAAACTGTTCAAGAAAATGCGAGACGGCGGACCAGAGTCGCCCGTAATCGGGTACTTTCTGGTTGAAATCAAATCTTTGTTTTCAGTCGTCCTGCTGCACTTCGGCGGAACTCGGGAAGCTTTCCACAGCCATGCCTTCAATGCCTTGACCTTCTGGTTAAGCGGGCAGGTAGAAGAATTGGCTAAGACGGGAGGCGGGTACAAAAAACGGATTTGGAAAGCAGGGCAGCTCAAGTATACGTCGCGAGACACGATGCACAAAGTCTTGCCGACGAGCAATGCTTGGGCTATTTCCTTCCGAGGTCCGTGGGCAAAAACTTGGCAGGAATTCTTGCCCGGAGAAAACCGTTTAGTAACTTTGACTCACGGGCGAAAGGTTGTCGGATGAAAGTCTACCTAGCAGCAGGCTTTTCCCGTAAAAACGAAATTGCCGAGAAGTCTCAAGAGCTTGAGAATCTCGGCATATTTGTAACATCGACTTGGCCTTACGAGGATATTTCGGGCAATGCTAAACTGCACGAGGTTTCGGACGAATACCTCCGCACCCATGCCCGAAAAGACTTGAATGAAATCCTTTCAGCGGACGCTATCATATTGTTCACCCAAGACCCTCTGGTTCCGTTTCATCGCGGCGGGCGAATGCACGAGGCGGGTTTTGCTCACGCACTCGGAAAGTCCCTGCTGATCTGCGGGCCTCGGGAGAACCTATTTCATTGGCTGCCCGAGTTCAACCAGTTCAACACTTGGGAAGAACTCAAGGCAACCTTAACCAAAGCTATTATTGTCTAGGAGACGTAATGATTAGTAAGTCTGAAGGGCGGGAGCCCGATTCTCTGCGGGCGACGCCTGTAGCTTACGTTGAAGATAAGCCGACGCAGTTTCTGGTTACGGGCGAAAAGAAATCAATCCTGCCCGAATCCGCTACTGAAAGAAAGAAAATTCCGATTGGTACGGGCGTCCTAGATTACTTCCCGGCAGCCCTAGCCGCTGTCGCCGCCGTCTCTTATGCGGGCAATGAGCAGCACAACCCTGGTCAAGAACTTCACTGGTCGCGAGGAAAATCCGGAGATCAAGCGGATACTCTGATTCGCCATTTCCTGGAGCGCGGAACTTTGGATGTTGACGGGCATCGCCACTCGGCGAAGATGGCTTGGCGGGCGCTCGCAATTTTGCAACTGGAACTTGAATCCGAAGGCGCTCCAATTGCCCGAGGAGCTAAATAGGAGGAAATATGTGCGTAGTTAGTGCTATGATTGACAGTTCCCAGCAATGGGGCCCGATTCAAAAATGGCCGTATCCCGTAGTACAAGATATGTCAGACATTATCCGAAGGCTCGCGGAGATCGACAAGAAACTCGGGGCCAAGGACTGCTTTGATCCCAAGAAAGATTCTTTCATTCAGGAATTGTCCGAACGATTGGCGGCTTTAGAAGCGGTAGCGAAGACGAAGAAAGCTCGTAAGAAAATACAGAAAACGAACTAAAGCCCGATCTTCTTGGCGACAACATGGAACGCCCCGACTAGGGGGACGATCACGGCGCTCTGAATCCAGAATCGGGTGTCGGCGGTCTTCTGGGCGTCTTCGAGCATTGTGACGCGCCCGTGCTCGCCCGCAAGACTTTCGAGCATACCCTTAATTTGCCCGATATCAGACGCCATCTGTAGATTGTATTCCCGTCTCTCGTGATGCTCGATTTCCATATTTTCCTTTCGGGCGATTTATACGTTTTCCGTACTACGCGGGCCCTATCGCAAACCAAGTAAACGGCGATCCATCAGAACTTACCGTAGTGAAACTTGAAGCCGACGTGGTGTTCAACTGAGTCGTCCCCGTACCGGGGCCTGTGCTTAACAACACGTTCGGGGTTCCACTGAATGCGGGACTGAAGTTCACAGTAGTGCTTCCCGTGGCCGTACCGTATTCAAACCGAAGCCCGTTAGTCGGCGGAATTATTAAGCCCGTCTGCCAATCAGCGGCGGATGAAGAAGTCGCGGTTAATACTTGTCCGGCAGCCGGAGTTCCGCTTACGGTTACGCCCGAAATCTGCGTTGTATTTGTTGACCCTTGCGGGCCTTGAAACCCCTGAAACCCTCTGGGCCCTTGAACTCCTTGCGGGCCTTGTGGCCCTGCTCCAGGCGGCCCCCATTGAACCCCAACTCCCGTAGATGTCAAAACTTCGCCCGAAGTTCCCTGAAACCCAAGGCCATCGGTAAGTTTCCCGTAAATACCGACGTTAAGTAGCGAGGCGTCCCATTCTGCGCCCTGAAACCCGAGGCTCTGAGTCGTGTTGCCCGCCGCAGGCAAGAGGCTGAAATCCTGAATCGTCTGGTCGCCCGAAGGGTTCAGAAGGACCGCTCCAGGATAACTAACGCTAGAACTTGCGGGCGTTAGCGTCGCAAGATTGATCGGGCCGGGGCCCATAATCACGACGTTGGTCGGGCCGAAAACCAAAGCACCCGTACCGTCATAGACGGCCATGTAGTAGAACGTGCCCGAAGGGACAAGGGCGGTATTCGGCCAGAGTTGGGCGTTCGCGGATTGTGGAATGCTGCCTAAATTATTGAGAGCGAAAGAAACAGTAGGCGGGCAAATCTGATTGGTGTTGAGAACGGTAGCGTCTTGAGAAAGACGGAAAGTTATAGTCCCGTACGGATTCGGAACGCCCGAGGAAAACGCAATCGGTTGCCCGTCTGCGAGTGTGAAGCCACCGCCATATATCTGAACTGTCGCCATTTAGTCCTCTAGACGTAATTGATACTGACCGCGCAACTAGTTGCCGGAGAAGTCGTAGAGCCGACAGCCGAGCCTGTTACGCACCAAGCGACCAAGCCCGTTCCAAAAGTTAATCCGGGAGTCGATGCCCCTGAATTCACGAAGTAAAAGGTCTGCTCACTGCTCCCCGGAACCATCAGGCAAACGTCCGGGTTAGTGGTTCCGACCGTCGCCGAGGTTGCGTTCGCCAGCTTCACATATATAGCGGAAACCGTGGAATTAGTCACCTGAACCCAATAAACAAGGGCGCTGGATGCCTTGATGTCGTCGGCGGTGTTGCCCATCGCCGTATCGGTAAAGATATACGAGCTAGCGGGCGTGGAAATAGGAACTGTTGAAACGCTCATCGGTTTATCCTTATTTAAAAAATGTTAAACTTCCCATGTCGGCGCATCTTACCCGTTCGGGATTTCGGGCGACGTGGGTTAACCACCACTCGGATTGAACGTCAGCTAGGTCGCCCCAATACAAAGCACCGTTGCTTGAATCTTTTCGGGTGTCGTCGCAAATCCCGTCAATATCGTTGTACAGCGAAAGAAACCGTCGATCCCAGGCGTCGGGGTGCTGCGTTGTCTTCGGAGGCGCGGCGTGCCATTTGTCAACCGTGTCAAGAACGTGAAGATAGGTTCCGAAGCCCGCTTTCTCTCTGTTCTTCAACGTGTGGAGAATGTTCAACATAGCGGGTGTCCCGCCATAATGTTGCCCGTATTTCCAAGCGCATTCTATAAGTTGGGCTTTGATATAGAGTTCGGAGTTCGTGCTTGCCATAGAATCCTTTTTCCGTACTAGTGTTGTTTAGGGTCTACGGGCGACGCCCCGAGTTTTCGGACGGGAGCGCCGCGCTTAGCCGCGTATAAATGCAGAGGGTGCGGGCTAATCCCGTTCGCCTTGTCCTGATCTGCGGGAGCGTTTTGGACGCTGAACTTTGCCCCCACGGGCGTGTCGGATTTACGGGCATCGTCTTCGCTCGAAGTCGGCTTTATCCCCGTTGGGTTAGGTAGAACTCGCCCGCCAAAATCTGCGGGAGCACCTTGTCCTTCGTCAGCCATTTGACTTTCTACTCCGTTTTCCGTATAATTTCAATCTGAGGAACTATGAATGAGTTGGCACTTTTCGCGGGCGCTGGTGGAGGAATTCTCGCGAGCAAACTGCTCGGATGGAGAGCCGTGTGTGCCGTGGAAATCAACCCCTACTGCGCCCGAATCCTCATGCAACGGCAGAATGACGGCATCCTTCTTCCGTTTCCCATTTGGGACGATGTTTGTACCTTCAACGGACACCCGTGGCGAGGAATTGTTGACGTGGTTTCGGGCGGCTTTCCTTGCCAAGACGTTGCCGCCGCAGGAACGGGTCTCGGTCTGGATGGAGAACGAAGCGGCCTATGGTCGCATTTCCCTAGAATCGCCCGAGAATGTGAAGCTCCCCTTGTATGGATTGAAAATAGCCCACTGCTTACCAAACGCGGGTTATCCAGAGTTTTGCGGGATATTGCCCAAATGGGGTATGATGCGGAATGGGGAGTGCTTTCAGGCAAAGCCTGCGGAGCTTGGCATAAAAAGAGAACGAATATGGATTCTCGCTGCCAACCCTCGGAGCCAGCGAATACAAGGGCTCCTCAAAAGTTCGATTCCGTGGAAGCCCGCAATACCGTGGTGCCAAAATGTCCGAGGGATTGAGGACTTCAGAGACCGACCCGATATATACCGACCCCAACTTTGCAGAGGCGGCAATGGGGTGGCCAACTACATGGACCGCATCCACGCCATTGGAAACGGACAAATTCCACTCGTGGCTGCAACTGCATGGAATATCCTGTCCGAACGAATCGCCCGCAGACTATCTAGCGGGCCTTTAGCCTACTCTTCCTCATCCGTATGAAGCTCTGGTTCCGGGCGTCCTGGTTCTTCGAGCTTCCCGAAATGCACGAAGTAAGCCCCGCCGTCTAATCTTGACCGAAGATGCTGGTCAGTTTCAAATTGACTTCGGGCGATGGCTACACGGCTTCCGCAGGACTGGCATTTGCCGTCCGAGAACGATCCACCGCAGTTCTTGCATTGAAGGGGAGTAGGAATAGTTTGGGGATTCATCGACATTACTTTTTACCTGATTTCTTTGGGGATTTCTTTTCGGGCAGAGCTTTGAAGTTGGTCTTTTCGCTCCACTCTTTCAGTGCTTTTCGCCCGAGAATTGTCGGGTGTGAGTAAAGATATTTCTGCTGCGCGACTGATTTGAAGGGCATTTGTATACCTACAGTTAGCAATTATTGGTTCGTGTAAACGACTTGTTGATCCTGATCTTCGGGCTGCGACAGTGGTTCGGTTGCCCCCTGAAGGACGTTTCCAAGAGCGCCTTTGGCCGCCGTTCCAACTCTGCGGGCTGCGGACGATGCTTCTAGAGTCGCCCCAATCTTTCCCGCTGTACGGAAAGCGGACCACATTCCGGGGCGGTTGGCGATTTTATCGAGAAGTTCGCGGGCACCTTCCGCATCCCCGCTTGCAAGCGACCCTAGCAATAGCCCCATTCCGCTAACCGGATTGAGTACGATTCCCGCTCGAATAAGCTTCTGATAGTTTGCTGCTGTTTTCAAGTCGCCCGAAAGCTTATCCAAACCCTTCTGAGCGTCGCCCGAATCAAACAATTTCTCCTTCACTTCCGGCGGGAGCTGGTCAATCTGCTTAAAGTTCTTGACGAACTTCGCGGGGTTAATTTGCCCGCCCGCGCTAGCTTCGGCTAACTTGCTCTGGAGGATTCCTTTTCCCAAGTCCTTTACGGCGGGCTCCCCGATTGTCTCGGTCAACGTGTTGATCTTGTCAAGCTTGTTCCCGCCTTGGAGTAAATACTTTGCGGCGTTATCAAGTTTCACGTCGCTCGCAACTCCTGGCGCAGACATAGCCTGCATCGCTGGACTCTGGAATAACTTTACTTTGTCTTTGTACGCCGAGCGCAAAGCATCATAATCCTGCGCGGCCTCGGGCTTCCCAGACTTCTTCGCAAGATTCGCGATTGTGTCGTCGATTCCGTCGCGTAGTTTCTGGTAAACTTGAACGTCGGCCCGATCCGCCGAGCTAGTTCCGCCTTTCGTCAGCACTCCAATCTTTTCCCCGAGTTGCTGGCGTCGCTGGATAAGCTCGTCAATTGTAAGGTCGCCCGTTTTCTTGGGATCAGCCAAAGCTGTTAGAATATTCTTGCTTTCGGGCGATCCGCCCGCAAGACTTCCGAATTCGGGCAACGCGCCCTTGGTAGTTCGAACGGTTGTATCTGCGCCTTGTTTCGTGATCGGTTGCCCGAATTCATCTAAGACGCCAGTAGCTTCCGTTTTCCCTGGAACAATTTGCTTGTCGGTAATTCCTTCGAGGGTCGCTTTCGCGGCTTTCTGTAACGGGCTACCTTGATACGGGACTTTTTGGTCACCCAAATCTCCCTTGAGCTTCTGGATTCCGGACTCAAAGTCGCCGTGCATCTTGGTTTCGGCGTCGTTAATCTGATCGGCAACCTTCTGCCCGATATCCAAAGCACTTGGAGCATTCTTCCCCGCTTCCGACGCTTCCTGAACCGCTTTCCCCGCCTCGCCTGCTTTTTCCGCTACTCTTCCGAGCGTCCCAAAGGCCGCTCCAAGCACGCCCGAAGTCGCGCCCTGCTCAACGCCCGCCTTCAATCCTTTTTCCGGACTACCAGTTTTCGCTGTCTCCTGAGCGCCCGCAACCGCGCCTTGGCGGAGCGCGTCCATTCCCGCCCCGACTAATCGGGCAAGTAACGGATTCTTTTGGATCAGAGCTTTGGCTTCCTCGCCAAGTTCGCCCGTAGCTTTTCCTACGTCAGCACCCATCTGAATCGCCCGCATCAATCTCGGGCTTTTCTCAAGAAGACCCATCGCGCCCGAAATCTGTTTGAACTTGTCGGCCATCGACAAGCCTTTCAGGGCCTCGTCGCCGAGCATGAATTCCGCGAGATTCTCCCCGCCGTATCCTACCCATTGGGCGGTTCCTTCCGGGCTTTGTATGCCTTTTTTCTCGGCGGCCAATCCTTCAGTAGGGGCGAGCGTTTCCCCAACGCCCGGAACCTTATTGAGCAGGGTTCCGATTCCGTGAACCGTATCCATCAGGGCGTTTCCGAAGCCCGACGAAACATCGCCCGCAACATCGCCGATCTTGCCGAGCGTAGACTCTTCGGGCTGTCCGCTTTCCGTACTAGCGGGCTGCACCATAACGATATCGCCCGAGGGGGGCGGAGGAATTTGCCCGCCCGCAGGTTGAGCCTGTGGCTGCGCTTGGACTGTAGTTCCACTAGGCGGTGCTGGAATCTGATTGTTATCGTCAGCCATATTTTATTTGCCCGTCGCTACCCATTGCTTGCCGTCGTAACCCCATTTTCCATCCGAGCTAGTTGCCGCGAAGTTTTGTGCGGGCTTCGGGGGCGTAACGGGCTTGTCCTTCGTGCTCGTAACAGTTCTGCTCTGAACGCCCATCCTCTGCAAAGCTTGTTTGCTTTCGGGAGCCAGAAGACTTGGATATTCGTCGCCCATCGTGTTCGAGTATTTCCGGCCAAGCTCGGCAAGGCGGATATCGCCGCTTTCTCCGAGTTTCTTTAAGGCTGATTCGATCTGGGCGGGCGTAGAATCGTCGTTTAGCACGGTTTCCATTACCTTGATATCGCCTTCGTGCTCCGCCCGATTGTTGTTCAGGAAACTCATGTACTCTTTCCGTACAGGAACGAGAGCGGTTTGGAACGCTTGGAAGTTCGTGTCGTTGGCGGCGTTCTTTCTGATCCAATTCAGAGGACGGTTGATAAGCGGGCTGCCCGTCTGCCCGCGCATCGCGCCCGTAGCAGACAAAGCGTCATTCGCGTGCCCGAGGAACGTGTTGAACGACACGATACTGTCAGCGGCTTTCCCGTCGCTGAAGTCGTTAAGAACTTTAGTTTTAGCTTCGAGTTTCGCGGGCGAATAATCCTTCGGGTCTTTCCCTTGAGCCTTCGCCTCGTCCGCGATCATGTTATAGACACGGGTTTTCTGATCCCCCCGGAAGGAGACTAAATCGCGGATTTGCGCGAGATTGCCCGAAACAATGTTTTTAGCCGCCGTGGATAAATCTTTGTCCTCAATCGCCCGTTGAGCGTTGATTTCCTGTTCTTTATCCGTAAACTTGGTATTGGCCTTTATTTTCAGGAAATCCTGCGCCCGCTGCTTATCTTGGGGCGTAGACTTGGGATCGGACAAGATGCTGGCGGCTTTGTTGTCATCCATCTTGTCACCTTCAGCTTCAAGGCGGCCTTCCGTTACCCCTTTTTCCTTCGCTTTCGCGAGATCAGCAGCTTTTTGATTCGACAATTTCTCAAGATTCTCTTGCCCGAACAACTCCGACATGATGCCCGCAGCCTGTGGGTGATTCTTCTGGATCGACTTTATCTGATCGTTCGGATCGGCGCTCGCAGCATCATTATGGAACTTCTCAATCGCGGACAATACTTGCGGGTTCTTCTTGATCTGCTCCGCGAGATCGACTTTATCCCCACCTACTTGATCGTGAACATCGTCAAGTTCCCGCTGCGTCTGTTGGATCAGGTCCAGTTTGTGGTTCATCAAGGCGAGCGATGCCGAGGTAATCGTCGCGCCTTCGGGCAAATTAAACCCCTGCTTCGCCGACATCAGTCCGTATTTCGCCAACTGGTTGTACTTTGCTTGCGTTAGGGGCGTTTGAGTCGTGCCGTCCACAACCGAATACGTAAGCTGAGACAGCGGAACGCCGTTATTGTCGGTCGCCCGTTGACCGTTAGGCCCGAATACTGGAACTTTTCCGTCGGGGATAGCGACGTACTTAGTCTTGTCAAACCCCTTCTGCATCAATTCGTTTGACGGAATATTCGAGGCTTCAACTGCGCCCGAGTTCTTCCAATTCTCCAGATCATCCGAGTGATTCGAGACAATCGAGTCTTTGGCTTCGTCATCTTCTTTGCCCGCAGCGTAGGCCGAGCGCATGGCTTCCATGTTCGCCTGAAGGACTTTTGCCTTCTGGATTTTGGTCTGCTGCTCTTGCTCGAAATCAGCTTGCGACTGCTGGGCCTGTTTCTGCTGCGCGACTTGAGTCGGTAAAGGCTGAATGGGCGCGGGCGACCGTCCGGCTTGGCGGGCGGAGGCGTTGCTCGCAACTTGCCCGAAGCCACCGAGGATGTTAGCCAAAGCGCCGACAAGAATGTCCTTTGTGTCGAGCGGCTGTTTTTCACGGGTGACTACGCCCGTGTTTGGGTCAATCGTCGTTTTGATTCTCGGGCCGCCCGCAATCGTTTCTCCTATGCGACGCATGATCCCCGCCTGCTGAACGGCGGGATGAGAATCCCGAGGATCGGCGGGTTGCGGAGGCTGAATAGGGGTTTGCCCGCTAACAGGTAAGTTGCTAGTATCGGGCGGTGCTTGCCCGTTTTGCGGACTGGGCTGGTCGCCCGTAGAAGACTGAACTTCCGCAGGAGTAACCTGAGTTTCCGTGCTATCCGAAGTTGTCGGTTGAACTTGATCGTCTGCCATAGATTATGCTTTTATCGCCGCCGCCCCGAGCTGGCTTGCATCTCCGAGTATTCCCATCAATTGCCCTTGCCACGCCTGATTTTGCTGGTTAATAGCGTTCGCGCTACCGAAAGCCGCTTGCCCTGAACCTGTGGCACCAGAGTTAAACGAGTTGGCTTCACCGAATACGCTCGGAGCGCCCGCAAGCACGCCAGCAGCCTGAGTCCAATTCTGCCTGCCTAAAGCCGCGTTGTTAAGATTAATCTGCGCCAGATTATTTGCGGTATTTGACGCCCCGGCTGCTGCGATATTGGCGTCCATACCCATTGTAGCACCGCTCGGAAGAACTGCCGTGCCCCCGCCCGCCGCAGCAGACCGCTCGCCCGCGGCTTGTTCAGCGTTTCGAGTTGCGATTCCGCCTTGCGTGACCGCCTGCGACTGGAGATTAGAAAGTTCTGCGGGCGTGTAACCCGGTTGCCCCGGACCTGCGGCTAAAATCGGGGAAAAAGCCGAATTCAACTGATTGAAAATCTGCGAGCTTTGCCCGAAAACTTGTCCAGCCTCGTTTTGTAAGGTCTGGAAGTTCTGAGTCTGCTCGCTCGCTAAATTTTTCTCGCTACTCGACGCACCACACATAATCTATAGGACCTTTCGAAGTTCGGGCGACGGTATAAACCCGAGCCTTTCGCAGAACGCCCGTAACTTGCCCGAGACAGAATCGAACGAAAACTGTTTGAACCCTTGCTGCTTGGCTTGTTTTTCCATCTCGCTAAGTCCTTCCGATAGTGCGCGGGCTACCCGTCTGGGTTCCGCTTCGGGCAAGAAATCAATATCGATTTTCAAACACGGCGTAAATTTCGCCACTAAAACCGCGCCTTCGGCGTCTTCAAAAATAACGGATTTTGCCCCCGCCTCGGAATACCAATCGAATGTATTACTTGCGTGGGTTGGCTCGGCGGCGATCCACGCCTCGATTTGCGGGCGATCATTTTCGTTTAACGTGCGAATCATCTTGACATTCCTGTTCGTTTTCTGTACTATCTGGTTTGGAGGGAAATATGAGAATAACAGTTCAGGTAACCCAGCGAGATATCCGACTCGGAAAACACGGCGATCCGTGGAATTGCCCAATCGCCCGAGCCATCAAAAGAGTGGTTCGTCGTGGAGCGATGGAAGGAGTTATCGGATCGTATTTTTATCTGGGCACAGAGACCCGAAAACTACCAGCCAAGGCGGAGCGATTTGTTTCTGATTTTGAGAGCAAAGCGGAAGTCTATCCGTTTTCCTTTGTACTCAACGTGCCCGCAAAATACTTGCTGTCTAGCTCTGTAGCGGCACGTACACGATAGAAACGTTAACCGCCATGCTCGAAGCCGTAAGATTATCCACGGTCAAATACGCGGCTGTTGATTGCGGGCTATCCCCGTTCGTGCCCGTCATGTTTTCCGTGTACCAAACTGTCGGGGCGCTCGTAAGAACAACGTCGCCGATAATTCCTTGCTCGGTGCCGAATCCCGGACCTTGAGTTTGTGGACGACTTTTGTCCACATTCTGGGCGGCTGCCGTCGAATACAACCGGGCTCGGGCGGCGGAATTGACCGAAATCGACAGGACGATAAATGCTTTCGCCATCGAGATTACGCCCGTAAACTGTCCCGCAGGAGACAGTACCGAAGTTGTAACCGAGGCGGTCTGGGCCTTCGGCGGGTTATTCGTGCTCGTGCTGCTTGAAGAAATAACGGTCGTTGCCGCCGCTGTCGAGCTACTAGTCGTTCCCGTCTGTGTCGGAACCGTGGGAATCCGCCACTGCGGGATTTTCCCGCCCATATGGTAGCCCGTAAGGGTATCAAACGAAGGAAACGATCCTGGAATATTCGGAGCCGAGAATCTAAGTAACGGACTTCGGGTCGGGATCAACGGTTGCTCTTGCAACTGAGTCGCGGGCGGCGAAGCTACGGGCGCGTAACCGCGCGTGTTTATATTGAGATGACTTGCGATATTATCGGGCATCCGTTTTCCGTATTAATTTTCTTGTAAAATGGCCCCGAAAACCGTGAAATTCCATAATTCATTTTTCTCATTTTCAGCAGGCAGATCAACCCGAATCTGCATATGCCTGCAAACAGCGGGGTCCTGCATTAGAGACAGATACCAACGCTGCGCGTAAATCGAGGTAGACTGTGGCAGCGTCGGAGGGTCTTCAACCCATTCTGGAATATTTTCAAACGGGCCTGTGTAGGTCGGAAACGCTTCATCCAAGATTACGCTTACGCTCGGGCGAGACCCGATAGCGTTTGCTTCCGTGGTGATGAACGCGACTTCAGCGAGTTGTCCGGGATTTACCAAGACTATGCTTCCAACCGTCGCGTACCACGGGTAGTTGTTTCCGCCGTCCTGAAACTCTGTTAAATTTCGGGCAAGAATTGGGCCGGAAGTTGCGGGGCCTACGAGCAACTGATGGACGCCCGGAGAAGTCTCAATTGACTGGACGGCTTGCGCCCCGTTGACGATAGTTGCGAACGGAGAAACTGTCACGCCCTGCTCGGGCGACGGGGTAACTCCGATTCTGTACCAACCCGTAGTCCCGTCAGACAAGAACCATGCTTTGTCTTCGCCCGAAGAATGCCACGTAACGTACGCGGTATTCGGGTCCCACGGGGCAACCTGCAATAGATTCCCGATATTGAATCCGGTTTCCGAGGGCCCCGAGGAAATGTCCAAAGTATTAAACGTCGAGTCGGAAGCAAAGAACCCGACGCTCGACCCGAAAACATCCAAGGCGTTGTAATTCAGAAGCCCCAGACCTTGGGCGTAAGTAACCGCCTGAGGAATTGTTCCGCCCGTATTCGCGATCAGATAAATATCCGAGACCGTGAATATAAATAGCCCAACAATTGTCGGGACTAGCCGGGTTACTCTGGACTGAAGTTCTTGGAAATTATCGGGCGCGGTTCCCTCAAATCCATTGCCCACGGGCGCATCTGGTCCCGACGTGTAAAACACGGTGTTCCCGATACTGTAGAATATTCGCTGGAGATACAGCGTGAGGTTGACGGCTCCCAAAGCTGGCGGAGTGTTTTCGCCTTCAATCGGGCCTTCAATCAGGTTATTCAAGCCCGTATCGGGAGTGTCGTCAAAATACCCGTTGACGAGGTAATCGGGCAGCGGAACCGTCCAGATAGCGTTCGTAGTGCCCGGAATCAGGAACGGAACGGCAAGACCGTCCGTTGTACGGAAAATGGCTACGTAATCCGATTGCGGGTCAATACTTGCTATAGGCGGAAGCCCGCCAGTTACTTGAACGCCCGCAGCCCCAATAAAGTTTCCCGTAACCGCGCTTGCCGGGGATGCGTTTGAAACCGTATCAGTTGCGGAATTCACCAAAGCAACGTAGTATATAAATCCGCCGTTGAATGCTGAAATAGTTCCAGGCGCGGGGGCCGAAGCCGGACCAAGATTGATCCAGATCAGATTCGGGTTGTCGAGCGTAAGCTGATTGATGCCCGTGGCGAAAGTCGGAGTCGTGGTTCCCGATACACCCGCCCGGAACGGGCCTTCAGTGTTGTTATTCGGGTCGGTAATTGTCGTGTCTGGCAACGTGTAGTTCACCGAAGCCGTCCACACGGAATCCGTGATCGGGCCGAGGTTCGCCCAACTCAGAGGTCCGGGTCCACTGCCGCCCGAAAACGATCCGGGCCCGAGGACGCCGATTCCGGCGCTGTTCATCTCCGAAACGGTTGCGTAATTAGGGGCGAAAGCGGTTGAAAAAGCGGGCCAAATCGGTTGCGTAGTCCCCGTTTCGGGCGTGCCCGGAATCGGAGTCTGCCCGTTACAATACAGATCAAGAAACTGACCCGTGCTCGACGATTTCGCGAAATCAATTTCGAACGGGTAATCTCCGGCTGCCGGGAAATTAATAACGAAAACATCCTGAAATTGCCCAGAGACGTTATTCGCGCCCATAACTGGGTAGCTTTGGAGCGCGGTCAATGTCGCGTTAGGTGCCGGGCAGTTTGTCGGCCCCGAGATTCTTGTTGGCTGGTTCGTACCCGAGGGCCCAATGCCCCAGAACATTCCATCATCGTGAAATATCGTAAACGAATACTGTCCGGCAGTTGGGATCGTTAAAGTCCCGAACGTCGAAAGCGTGTAATTTCCGGGCGTAGCCCCGGCATACGGTGTCGTAAAGCCCGTGATATCCCCGGCAGCGTCCAAAGTCGCCCACTGCAACGGCGAAGTATGTCCGGCGTTATTCTGTTGCGGGGGGTTGAATAAAACGCTGCTCCCGTTAGCGGTCGCTTGGAGAGTGTATGGAGCAACGCCGGGATTGTTCGTCCCGTCTACGGGGTTCCGGAGTTCACATTGCCCGGAAAACGCACCGTTATGCGGGTAGAAATTTGCGGTTACGTACACGCCCGCAACCAGTTTATAAACCGGAAAAGGATTGGGCTGAAGTTGAAATAAACTCGGGGTGCCCGAAGCGTTGGCTACGATAAGATGGTCGGCGGCGAAGGTCGTGCTCGCGGACCAGGAAGAGTCGCCCGAAAAAGTGCTGGCAACACATTTCCAAGTCGCCCCACCGTCAATAACCGTAGTCGTGCCTGAAACCGGGTTGCTCGTAAACGGATTGGAGAATCCTGATTTCCCCGCAACCGTAACTTGCCAGATATTTGTCTGCCCAGCAAACTGCGTATCAACAACCGCGCCCGACAATGAGAAGAAAGTCGTGGCTTTCCACGCGGAAGTCGAGGTTCCGACGACGACATTCGGGGAAGTCGTGCCCGCCGCAATCCCCCAATTTTCAATCGGGAGTCCGCGATTAATCCAAACCGCCGTACCGTCAATTGTAATCCCGCCTTGGAAGTCATTTGCTGAACTCGGGACTTGAGTATTCCACGAAGGGACGCTGCCGCCCGTAACTGGAACCCCGCCTTGGGCATCCGTAACGTTGCCCGTATCCGACGCAGAAGCGTAATCTACGTGCAGGGTATTCAAGAGCTTCGCGGTTACGGTCGATCCGCCCGCAGTTAAAACTTCCCAAGTAACGCCGTTCAACCAAGTCGCGTTCGTGAAGTTCCAAACAACGTAATTGTCTCCAACTGTAATGCCCGCAGTCGATCCAACGGTCAAAGTCAACGTGTTCGTGGATTCCACGTACGCAACGTTTGAAACCGTGGTAACGGCGGTCGCCAGTAATTCCTCGATATTCCCGTTCGTGTCGATCAGGTACGTCGAGATAAACGGAGTCGATGCGGCGGACAACGTTACGTTATCCCCGATATTCGGTAGGCCCGCAGAACTATTAGTGCGGGTAAACAGACTTTGAACGTACTTCTTCTGGTCTATTCCGTCGCCGAAAAACAGCGTGTTGCCGACCGACTGAAAGAAAGTTTGCCCGCTGCCCGGAGATTTCGTGAAAATTGAAATCTTCTGGTTGTTCGAGACATCGTAGACATTTGTAGCCGTGTCCGCGAGAACCTGGATATCTTCATTCGTAGGCCCGAACATCCGGAAGGCGTAGAAAGCGTCAATCGCGGTAAAAATATTCGAGTTGTAAACTGAGTTTCCGGGCCTTCGGGCAAGCGTGAGTTTGGGGGTAATCTCGCAATTCGAACCGTCGATCAGAGCGTCGGATTGCCCGCCAATATATCGCTCTACGTAGGCGCTGGCCGAGCTTCGCAGAGGCGACCGCTGAGAAACCAAGCCCACTACCCAGCGGCCTTGAAACAGCGGGGCGTAGCGTGGCTGCTTGTTGCTAGGGGACCCGCCCGATAATTGTAGGCTTCCTGCCATCTATTGACAATCCTGTCCGTTTTCCGTATAATTTGGGAATGAGCGATACCTACGAATTAGCCTGCCACAAATGTAAAAGTTCAGTTTGGATCGGGCAAAGTTCGCGCAGCAGTTCGTCGTTTTGCTTCTATTCGGGAGAGCCCGAAACTCTGCTGAAAGAATTTCTGTGGAAGCACTTCGGGCACCGCCTAGAATTCAACGAAATGCAAAGTCTAGAAATACGCGGAATAATTCGCGAGGAAGACCCCCTCGATTATTATTAAATCTGCCGATGCTGCATCCCCTGATTCAACGCCATCTGACGCCCGATAGGATCGAGCGAAATCGCGTTGAAGTTAGTCAAAAAGATGTCAATTTCGGTGGCGGTCAAACCTTCCGCCGCGCCTAGCAAGCCCGCAATAAATTTCTGGCGGGTTGGGGCCCATCTTGAATCGTCGCTAAACTCGTAAGCGAAGCTCAGAAACCCGAGTTGATAGACGTATCCAAAACTATCGGGCAACGGTGCCCACGTCTGGGCCAAACTAGAAACTGTTGGCGCTTCCTGTTGCAGCGTAATTGCTACGGGATACGCCTTGTCAGGCACGGGCATAAGCCTGAACAAAACGCCGAGGCTGCCCGGAAGTTCAGCGGCAATATTCTGCGGGCGGCTCGTAGCGGCATCCAGCGCGAGATCGACTTTGTTTGAAATCTGAACCCATTTACTGGACACCGGGTCTTGGACGCTCGCATTCTCAATCCAGCCAAAACTGAAGCTCGAAACCGCATTCGGAATCGGGCCTTGGTTCGTCCAAGTCACTCCGTTATCCGTAGTTGTTCCGCCCTTGGTGATATTCCATCCGGGGATCGTGGCGTTCGTAGTGCCCGCAACTGTGACGACTTGCGAGTTTCCGTTGCTGTCGATAAGTTGGACGCCCGCAGACAATGTTTGACTCGCGGGCCACGAGTAGAGAAGAAGATAATCTTGGGTTCCGGGTGTGGCGAAAAAGCCCGTAATCGCCCGATTAAATTGCCAGCGGAAGGGCTTTCCCAAGATTGTCTGCAAGACGGTGTTGGCCGAAGTAATCGTGGGTTCCTTGAAACCGCCGATGGAAAGATGGCGGTTGAAGCAGAAACGCTTCGCCCACTCCATGCTCGCGAGAATTGTTTTCGTAGACGCCATATTTTAGTAGTACCACGGCCATCCTGGATACGGCGCAGCAGGCCCCAGCCAAATGCTGCCCGCGCCCGTCTCCATGATCGGTTCGGAAGGATAAAAACCAAAATCGTCCATTTCTTTATTCGCAAAGTCGAAAGACTCTTTCAGAGACTTCAACCAAATAGTCCACTCGTCTTTGAAACGGGCGCGTATTTTTGCGTCTGGATTTCTTCGGTATGCTTCGGACATGCAGCCGTCTACGAAAGTCTGATAGTAATCGTCGGGCAGTACTCCCAGGCTTTGCGTCAACGTCGTGAACTGAGTAATTCGCAATTGTCCCACGCAGTTGATCGTCCAGACTTGGCCTTGCTGCGGCGGAATCGGATTCAGGCGAATCGCTTGCCCGTTGGGGTTGATCGCGGTCCAGACAACGGTTCCGTCGATGACGGTCGTAGCCACGATGTTAGGGCTAGTCAGAGTCGGGTAAGTCTGATTGATGAATACGGTTCCAGTGTCGGCGGGGTTGCTGTAATTTGCATTTACAAATGCGGCGGTAAATCCTGTTTGATTCGGGCTAGCTCCGATAACGGACGCCACGGTTACAGACTGCCCGTTTAGGAACGGTTCAGCAGTTCCCTGAAGCAACACGCTCTGCCCAATTTGAACTGAATTCGGGCAAGTAACAGTCAGAACATTTCCGGTAATCGAAGTCGCTGTGATATTCAACGCGAATGGGTTGAACGTTCCGCAGGTTCCGTAAGTCGTAAGCGCCCAAAGCCCGCCGTTCGGGTCTTCGATTGCGGTCGAAGCGTTCGAAGGTTGGGTCAGTACGGTTAACGGATTTACATACAAAACTCCAGGGCCGGGGTTGTTTTGTCCGGTCGGAGTTTGAAGTTCCGTGTCACCCCACGTTCCGGTTTGCGCTTGACTAGCCTGGACCCAGCACACTTTCCCAGGGTATCCGCACTGCTGATACGTAACTAACAAGTCCTTATGAACTTCGAGGGGTATCTTCGGTTTCGGCTGGGAAGTGTTTGTGAAACAAATCCCCCACGCGCTCTCAAGCCACGAAAGATTTACCAGTCCAGCAATAAAATAATCCTGCTGCCAAGAAATCGTGGGGAAGGGGGTAACGAGCAGTCGATTCCATTTCCATCCCATCGGCTGCCCCTGTGCTCCTCCGTTTAGCATGGCCGCCAAAACTTTATTGGCCATCTGGATCATGGGCTGCTGCGAGAACCCGCCCGTAGCCAACGCGGGCGCGGTATCTCCATTCGCCGAGATTATGTCCGCGACATCCTGGAGCGTGTAGCTGGAGTTGTTAACGGCCATCTATTTCCCACCCACAAGTTTCTTCCATTGCCTACCGCCCTGAATGTGTTTAATCCCATAGAGTACGGGCGAAATGCACGCCCCGTAAGCCAGAGGCACGTTATGGAAAACGGTTGCGCACAAGATTGCGGGCAATGAGCAGAACCCGAGTAGAAGATTGTCCCGTAGATACAAGGCGACCGCACTCGGCTTTTCGCCTACGAGCCAATCAAAACCCTCAACGGCAACGCCCGCCTTCAGGCCCTTTTCGGTCATTGTAGCGTCGTAGATTCCGCAGGCTTCGCAGAAGGCAACCGAGATTAGGATTACGATGAAGATCATATTTGTCCGTTTTCCGTATTATTGGCCGTTGTTGTTTTGTGCTGGCGAGAAGGCGTGCCCCGTAATTGCCCCAAGAACCGTAGCGGTAAACCCCACGTAACTTGCATCCAAATGATGGAACCAATGAATCACGCTTCCTATAAGAAACACGAGTAGGCAGATCGGAAGATGATAATCCTTCATATTGCTGAGAATTTTATCCATCATTTTAAAGTACCTCGGTCGTTATCGTCAGGGCGTATGTCATAGTCGCGGGCGTGTTTGAAGCATAACTCGCGCTAGTAACCGTAACCGCCGTGCTAGTGTTCGTGGTGATAACCGTTACTCCGTCGCTTTCTACCGCCGTCGTATTTGTAGCCGAAGTCGCAACGAGAATTTTGGTTCGGGCGATTCCGCCCGCATCCGTCCAGCCAAGTGTGAGGCTCGGGAATGTCGAACTAACCGCATCCGCCGTCGTGATAGCCTGAGTGAACGAAATCCGTAGTTGACTCGCCGCAGTAGGCGTAAAAATCGTCTTCGCAGTGCCCGCATTGTAATTTGCGGTCAAGCCTGTGGCGATGATCTGGTTAGCTTCCGCCGGAACACCGTTGCCCGCCGTCGTTATTCCAGAATATGTATGGAATTTTCCGTTGTAGTCGATGCTGGCTACGGAGGTTCCGGGCGTAGTTCCCGACGCCCCCGACTGCCAATCCTGAATTAGATTGGTGCCCGTAAGATTAGTGAGAGTTTGTTGCGGGGCGACCGTTAGTGCCGTCGTGTTTCCGCTGCTCGTGCCCGCGATAATCGGGGTTACGTACAATCCCGAGAAAGTGCTAGTCCCGGTGGTCGGATTAAACTTCCCCCCCACCCAGACGCAGAAATTCTTGGACGCGCCGGAAGCGGGCTGAAAGGTTTCCCCGCCGAATCCGGGATTTCCGCCCAAATACACCCCACCCAAAACAATGCCGTAGTTCGGGCCAGTTGTATTGTTTCTGACGTTATTGTTCTGGCTGCCGATGTCTACATCCGCGCCTGCCGTAGAACCCGCCGCGCCGCCTAGCGCCATCGCACTTCCGTTTGAAGTGGTTTGCATGCTGAACGCCGTGTTGTACGTCGTTCCGTCTGCGGGCGTCATGCCAATGAATCCTACGGTTTGGAGGACTCCGTTGTTGTTGTTATACCAGCCAAGGTTGGGTGTGTTCTGGTTCGAATTGCCCTGCCCGACTAATAGGACTGCGCCCGTGTTCGTGGTTTGCCCCGTGTAAGAGAAAACCAGGCTCGCGGCGGCGTTTCCCGTAGTGATGCCGTTAGAATAAATACTCCAGTCTTCGGGCACGGACGAGGACCCGTTCCAGCGATTCGTCTGGAATTGCAAGGTTGGAGAAGTCATCATCGAATCCGCAGTCGCCGGAGTGGGGTTCGATAATTGAAATACGCCTAATGGGGCTGAGCCCGAAAGTTGCTGAAATGTTAGCGTGCTCTGTGCGGACGAAGCCGTGACACCAGTTTCCGCGACACTTCCCTGATTGGCGTGGCTAGTAGGATCAAGAAAGGTTATCGACGAAGACGTATTAGTAATCAACTTCACGACTTGACCGTTGAGCCAAGTTAGCGTAGTAAAGCCTTCGAAAATTACGGGCGTGCTTCCCTGATTGGTGCCCGTAAACCCTGCTGTACTCAATACAGGAAACACGGTCATACCCGTGCCCGAAAGAGTAACAACGCCGCCCGTCTCAGACGCCGTAGCAACTTTGCCAGCGGGCATGGTTGTCGATACCGTGGGAACATCCTGAATAGTCCAGCCATCCGTTGCGGAGGCTAAGAACGGCCCGAACCATGTACCGTCTAATCCCAAAACCGGGGACGACTGCGGCGTCGAAGAGGTTGCGGGCGTAGTATTGGCTAGAATCAGGTTGCTGTTCCCGCCGCCAGCGGGGCCTTGAAACCCTTGCAATCCTTGCGGGCCTTGGACGCCCTGCGCCCCTTGAGCGCCCGATCCCTGCGGGCCTTGGAATCCCTGATTGCCTTGTGGTCCGGGAGTCCCTTGAGGCCCTTGAACACCAGAACCTTGTGCTCCTTGGAACCCTTGAGGACCTTGCGGGCCCTGCGGTCCTTGAGACCCACTTCCCCCGCCCCCAAGCAGAGCGAAGTAATTCTTTCCGTCCGTATATATTAGAACGCCCGATCCCCCGGAAACCGACAAAGATGCGGGAATGCCGTTGATGTCTAGACCGTTGCCAGAAACCGTAAGACTTGCTGTTCCTATATTTTGTACGTACGTCGCCCAAGTCGAACTAGGCGGAGGATTCAAAAGCTTAAGAGTTGCGGGCGTTCCGCCAATATTGAACACCAGCAAATGCGCGTTATCCGATATCTGCGCCGAATAACTACCAGTTTGCGGGTTCGTGCCCGCGTACCCGTTAATAGGCGACCACGTAGTAGGAATCGTGGGATTCGCGGGTGTCGAGCAATAAAGAACGTCGTTCTGCTTGTCGTAACAAGTCGCGGGCGTCGATGGCGCGGGTAGCGTCGGCGGTCCAACAACCGTGTAATCAAAACCCATAAGATATTTTCCTTGTTACGGCTCGAACAGTGCCATCGGGCAAGAAGTAATAGCGGCCAATGCGGTTAATGAACCAAGAGCGGTATTCAAAGCCCCGCCCGTAGTCGCCGTGCCTTTAGCCGCCCGATTTCCAAGGGCGTTAACGATCAGACCGAGATTGGTGCTGTTCCCGCCAAAGTATTCAAAGCCGTTCGCTGCCGAGTTGGTCGTAAAAACGTAGTAATAAAACGCGGCTTGAAGTGTAACGGGCGTAATCGCGTTCGTAAGCACGCCGGGGCTTGTGGTTGCGAAAACTCCGCTATCAACAAGTTTGGTCCCCGTAACGCTGTAAATCCCGGCGCTCGCCGCTGTCGCTGCGCTGGCCGTCGCGCAAAGGATCGAGACATGGCCGACCGAAATAACGGAAGGTTGGTAGAACAGGAAGGCGTAGGCTTGGTTCGCTGTCCAGCCCGTGGTAGATAGTGCCAGTCCGCCCTTAGACAATATATCAGGCGAAGATATTCCGCCAAAGAAATATCCTATACCCGCTGTTTCGGCCCCGGTAGGAATGGGAAGGGAAGTTGCGGGCAGCGTTCCGAGCGTCAAGGTTACCGCGCCCGTTGACCCGCTGTTAGTAATGAGTGAGCCGTCGCCCGTGATGGACGAAACTCCGCCGCCCCCGCCAGTTCCAGAGGAAGAGTTTGTTGGAACGTAATATTGCTTATTCGCCATGTTATTGGGTTTCCAAAACGCCGACGGTGGACGAAGATGATGCCGTAACTCCGAAGATAGCGAGTGTGGTAGCGAACCCAACCGCCGAACTTGCTAAAACAGGGTAGCCCGTGGAAGTCGTGACGGACGCACTGTTTCCAATATAGACCGTGGTGCTGCCCGTATTGACTATTGATACTCCAGAGCGACTGGAGTTGGCGGGCAAGATCGGTGTAGCCGACGCCGTGACCGAGACTTGCGATGTATTAAACGGATAATTTTGAAACATGAAATCTCCTGTACGGAAAACGGATTAAAGCTGGGTCCAAGGCACGACCGAACCGGGGAGAAGGCCGCCGCTCACCGCGACAAAACCTTCTGCCGAGTTCCTGTCGGCCAAAAGACTTGTAACGAATGGGGCCAGAGTGCCCGAAGGAATGATCGTCGCCTGAAGAACGCCATTCAAAAACCATTGCCCGAAAGTCTGTGTGCCAATAGTCGGGCCTACGTAGACGCTGACAACAATGTTTTGACTAGGCGGATTCTGGGAGTACGGGCCGACGTTTAGGTTTGACGGGCTGCCCGTAAGGGAACCTATTTTGAAAGTATACGTAAGCATGCGGGCGAGGTAGTCCATTGAAGAACTTGTACACGCCCCGATAGTATCGTCTTCCACGACCGACCCGTTTACATTTACTACGTACGGCGTTGTCAAGGTAATGCTCATATTTCAATTAATCCCGGCGGGCGGTAGCCCGATTTAAGCGAAACAAGATGAGCGATTGTCCAGCAGATTTGCCGTTCGTCTTTTTCGGTCGTGTACAATCTTGTCGCCTGAAATTTTACGGGCGTCTCAATAAATTTACTCCAGCCCTTGTTCGTATAATAAAGAAACGAATTTTCGTTCCAGAATGACCTATGCCTCGGGTCTTGGAAAGCGCCTCGCCCATCAGTCGAAGGCACGGTAAGGAACGCCATTCCTCCGGGGGCCAGAACTCGGGATATTTCTTTCATCACCCGAATTGGGTCAGCCGCCATACAAAGCGAAGTTGAACGAATAACGCCCGCAGAACTTTCGGGCAACATTGGTAAGATATTTAGATCGTCAACTACCGCCAGCCCGTTAAGGTTTGCCCAGCGGCCCGCCAGTCTCTCGATGTACTGATCGTAGACTTTATAAACGCCTTCCTGAATATCCTTGTTAAACCGCAGCCAAGAATTGTTCCCGTGGACGCGGTAGACGTACAGCGGCTTGTCGATGTGCTTGAACTTTGTAGCCAAATACGCCCGACAAATAATATCCGAGTCGTCCAGAATCTTCATGGACTTGTCATAGCCGCCGATCTGGTGATACACGCTTCTACGAAATGCCCGAAGGTGATCAGGCGCGTACCAGATTCTTGATACGGCTTCGGGCGTCGGCGGAAAACTCACGCACTCGTCTAAAATCTTGCCCGCGTATTCTACTTCGCGGAATTTCCACCCGTAGATTTCGTCGTAGCGCGGGAACTTCTCAAGGTCGCCCGTAGTATGAATCGCGTTCGAATAGACAAATCCAATTTCTGGATCGGCGAACGCTTTCTGAACTTCTGAGATCGCGCCGGGCAACAAAAGGTCGTCGCAGTCAAGCTCTAGAAGGATATCGCCCGCGGCTTGCTCGCAGGCGTAGGCTTTTAGCGTACCTACCTTTTCGGGTGCTTTGTATAAGACGCGGGATTTTACCCGAGGATCGTTGAACTCCAACGGAACCGCCCCGTTGTTCCATACAATTATCCATTCCCAAAAATCCTGGTGCTTAATCGATTCGTAAACCTGCGGTAAGTACGAAGCGTCATGTACGGGCGTGTAGATCGACACTCGATTGCCCGTCGTAACTTCGACATTTTCTGCCGAATGTGGTGCGATAACTAACGGGCGACTGTCAGCCAACGCTTGGTACGGATGCTGCTTTAGAAGTTGCTCAACGAACACCCCGTCCGCGTCGTACTGATTCAGATCGGGCCACGGGCCGAGATCGCGGCGGACCAAGATGCTACCCGAATCCGTTTTCCGTATTCCAGGCGGATCGTTAAAGAATCGCCCGCCAAAACGCGTCATCGGGAAAATCGCCCAAGGCTTGTCAACTACCTTCAGGTCTTCGAGAACGTTTGGATCGGCTAGGAAATTATCGTCGTCCAACCTGAGAACGTAGTCGCCCTTGGCGAGTGCCCAAGCCTGATGGGTGCAAGTATGCCCCCAATTATTATGGGGCTTTTCACATCGGACAACCGTTCTCTGCGGATGAGCGATCTTCGAGATTGTGTCGTCTGAAATCTCAGAGTCTACAACGACGATGTGCTCGTAGTCTTTATAGGTTTGGCTGTCAACCGAGGCGCACGCCCGCAATAAACTCGGGCGAAGGATCGTGGGCGTAATAATCGTGTATCGCATGTTTTAGGGTCTTGACAAACTAGTTCGTTTTCTGTACAATTACTTGATGATTTTTCAAACCGCAATTATCGACCCGCCTTGGCCCTACCGAGAGGTTCGGGCAGGCAAAAGTCAGGGCTATGTTTGTGACCAATACAAACTCATGCCCATTGATGAACTCAAAACTCTGCCCGTTGGGGACGTTGTTTCGGGCTACCTATTTTGCTGGACGACCGGGCCTTTCGTCTGGGAATCCGTGGAGCTTATGAAAGCGTGGGGGTTCGAGTACAAGTCCCAACTCGTGTGGCATAAGAATACTGGCCTAGGAGTGGGATATTGGTTTCGTGGGGACCACGAACTTGTCATGGTCGGGCGAAAACCAAACGTTCCTTCCGTCCGTTGCCCTAAACAACGGTCTATCTTTGCGTCTCCCCGCTTGAAGCACAGCCAGAAGCCCGACACAATTCACGAGATAATCGAACAAAACTTCCCCGGCCCTTATCTTGAAATATTCGGACGTCGGTCCCGACCTAATTGGACGGTTCTCGGCAACGAAGCTCCGGATGACGGAAAAGACATCAGAGAAAGTCTAAAACTTGTGCGGAAAACGCACAGCCCGGTGCCCGCAGACTTTTTACAAGACCTTTAAGCCAACCGCTCTAGCCTGAGATACGAATTCGCGAGCACGGCGGGCGTTATCGTTGCCTGCGTGCCTTTTACCTGAACGCCGAACACGCTGCCCGCAACGGCGTTGGTGGTGAAGATTCCCTCGGCGGTCATCCACGAGCTACCGACTGCGCCGCACATTTGCGGGCCTTGGATACCGAAGCCCGTAGCCATATAACTCTGATGGCCCGTTCCTGTGGCAACAGTTCCTTGCGGGCCGCCCGCGACCTTGGCGAGAATCGCCGCGCCTTGCGACGCTCCGCTTTGCGTACACTGAAGCCCGAACTGATAGCCTTGAATTCCTACGCCCTGAACTCCGAGAAGAATCTCGAATTTATACGTAGCGTTGGCAGCCAAGCCCGTAACTTGGCAACCTTGAACTGAAGTCGGAGTTTGAGCCGTGCAGCTAAACTGTGTTCCTTGAATTGCGTATACGGGCGGCCCTTGAACTCCGGAAAACGGACTGGAACCTTGAGTTCCTTGGGGACCTTGACTGCCATTACTACCTTGTGGGCCTTGGCTTCCCGTATTACCAGAATTTCCCGTGGTTCCGGTCGCGCCCTGCGGACCTTGCACGCCCGTTGATCCGTTACTACCCGTCGGCCCTTGCGGGCCCTGCGAACCGGAGGCTGTGGAAACCCACTGCGTTCCGCCCGCAATCGAACTCAAAACTTGGCCGGGAGTTCCCAGATTTCCGTGACTATCTTGAACGCCCGAAGTAGGAGGCCCGAGATCGGACGGCATCGTAGGAACCGTCATCGAACAATAATCGCCAAGTTGATACGTTTTTGTCATTCGTTATTTTAGAGGGCTTCAAGCGAAACGTGAAGTTCGAAAACCATAGCGGTCGTTGTTTGTACGCTCGTGTACCCGTATTGGAACTGAATATTCGTTCCAGTTTTGGCGTATATCACGATATCGTCGCCGACAGCAGTTCCCGTGGTGTTAGCCGCGCTAGTAACGCTATTGCCCGAAACCGTGGTCTTGACAACACTGTCTGTCGGGGACGTGTATATAACTTGAAAACCGCCCGAGCCCCCGAGCACGGAGGAGGTATCTGAAGCAGTAGTAATTGTGGCGGACCACGCGACTCGGTACGCTCCAGTAGCGGGCGCGGACAACAAAGTGGTTGCGGCGATAGCGGCAGTCTGAGCCGTCAAGTCCGTGGAAGCAATACTCGACGGGACTCCGCGCCGAACCGTGGTCAGTCCGCCGTAAGTTGTAATCGTGCCAACGTATCCGATATCAAGAGCGGTAGTTCCCGCGCTCTGGAAAGACGCAATCCGATTCGTGCCCGTAAGATTCGTGGCGGTCAACGTAGGGTTGACAACCAATGCCGTCGTATTCCCGTTAGAAGTTCCCTTTATCGCCGGGGAAATCTGAACTGCTTGGAACGAAGCTGATCCGCTGCCCGGATTGAACGTGTCGTGGGCTAACTGGATATCGACTTGGGTTATGGCCGCTGTCGCCGCGAAAGAAGTCGTGTTACCGAGCGAGACGCAAGCAGTGGCGCTTGATGTTACGTTTCCGTTAAACGCCAGAAAGTTATTCGCAACAGAAGTTTTAAGCGTCAGGGTGCTGCTGGCGAAGGTTAGCGCACCGTTCGTGGTTACGCCGCTCGCGTTGGTAAAATTCAAGGTCCAAGCCGCGTTGCTTCCGAAATCTACCGCAAACGGGGTATTTGGAAACTGAATTCCAGTAACTGGGAATGCAACATAGTTATTTCCTATTGACCCTAGGTGATTAAAAGATAGCGCACTAGTTCCATTAGTTCCCGTGGCGATCTGAGATTGTAGATTCCAGGAATCCTGAGCCGAAGCCGATCCAGTCCAGTAATTCGCAGCCACTTCAAGCAATGGGCTAAGATTAGTAGACACGGCGGTCGCTACGGTAGTATTGGCCCAAATCCAGCCTACTGCGGCAGTTTGATTGAACGTCGTGGCATTGGCCCCGTTTGCGAGCGTTAAGTTCGCAACAGCGTTCGTGAGCGACGACCACGGAACAGAGCTTGATGCTGGTCCTTGAAAACCTTGGAAGCCTTGCGGACCTTGCACTCCTTGGGTGCCTTGATTGCCTTGTGGCCCTTGAGCACCCGCGCTACCTTGAGGTCCTTGAAAACCTTGCGATCCCGACGTTCCCTGCGGCCCCTGACTTCCAGTTGCACCTTGGCTTCCAGCGGAGCCCTGTGGACCCTGAAACCCTTGAGTGCCCGCAGGCCCTTGGGGACCTTGAGGTCCGGGCGAGCCTCCGCCACTCTTAGAAGAGAACTCAAATGGAACGGGATATTGTTTGTTACTCAACGGGAGGCCTTATTGGTTGCGTAATAAATACGACGGCATTCTAAACAATGTCGAGGAATGCCTACGGCAATTATTTCGGGCAACAAATGTCCCCTAAAACAATGAGTCTTTCGAAGATGGGACGGACGGCCCTTATTCCCGCCATTAGCTAGAAAGGTGGCACGTCTTTTAGCAACAGTTTCGAGAGATTGCTTTCTTCCGCGAATTGCTAGCCCCGCCTTGCGTCTGCTTTCAGGGGAATGTAAAGCATACAGATTTTTGGCGGGCTTGCCTTTGTGGGCTGTCGAAAGTTTTTGCCTATGCTCAGGCGTGTATACATACCCAGAAGTTCCTTCCCCGCCTAGAGTCAGGTTGTATCCTTTTTCCGGATTCATTAGGTCTAGCTCGCGAATCCAAGCCTTCTCTTGTTCAAAAGCCGCTTCTTCCGTATCGAATAGACAGATTGTGTGTAGAGCAAAAGCATCCGACCCGTGTTTTCTATATGCCCGACAGATTAAGGAATTGTGCCAATGGCCTTGTGGATTATGGGCATGCCAGATTCGGGAAGCACGGCGCTTTTTCCACGGGCCTTTGCCTGAGTAAAACTTCCCATTGACCGTATTTTGCTCTAGATAGGCGCAGAACATGTCTTATTGTGTGGACAACCAAGTCACAACTACTGATGGGCCGCTCGTAATTCCGTAAATAGCGAGCGTGGTCGAGAATCCAATGCTAGCTCCTGCGGGCAAGTAATGTCCCGTGGAAGTCGTGCCCGAGGTATTCTCGATCAAGTACACGGTATTCGTGGCGTCGGTATTGCTGATGACGATACCCGAGCGGGCAGCATTCGCGCCAACAATCAGGCTGGCAACGCCCGTGACCGTGGCTTGGCCTGTCGAAAATGGGAAATTTTGGAACAGTTGGAGTTACCTCTCCGTCTTGACAGTTGAAAAGTTATGTGATAGAATTTCCCACATGAAAATAGTTCCTCTAAATCGTGGCTACGAAGCTTTAGTGGATGACGAGGACTACGAACGGGTTGTGGAATTCAACTGGTTTGTGTGCATCAAACCCCACAGCAGAGTTATTTACGCCCAGAGGCACGGGCCGCGAAACAAGGGAACTCGGGCTACGATTGGGCTGCATCGGTTCATTCTTAAAGTTTCAGACTCGAACACCCACGTAGACCATATAAACCATAACGGATTGGATTGTCGTAAAAGTAACCTGCGCAAATGCACGCGGTCGGAAAATTGTCGAAACAGAAGAAAAACCACCCGCAAAACAACTTCAAGATTTAAAGGCGTGTCTTTTGATGCGGAGTCCGGTAGATGGCTGGCACAAATATGGGTGGGAAAGCGCAATAGAAAACTTGGGAGATTCAAAACGGAAATCGAGGCTGCCAAATCTTATAATGATGCTGCCTCGGAACTGCACGGCCCTTTCGCTTTGCTAAACCAAATCTAACGCTTTACTTTCGGGACTCGAATGTCGATCATTTGCGGGCTATCCGTTTTCTGTACAATCACGATCTGCGGAAGCCCGCCGTCAAGCGCCCAGAGAATCAGCCGTTTTAGAAGTCTTTTAAGCATTGTAGTACGGTATCTTGATTACGGTTCCGCCGAGATTCATTACCAAGAATCCTGCGGGCTGCGCGGGCAATGTTTCGCTGCCGCTTGTCGCGGTTGTGGCCGTTGTCGCCCCGACTCCTAACTGAGAAGCGGGCGCGGTCGGGGTCGCCCCTAAAATAGTTAATCCAGTTTTAATCGTGACGTACGCGTTGCCCGAAGAATTACTAACCGACGCACTTCCAGCGGCGTTGCTGATCGCGAACTGATTCCCGCCCTGCCCGAGAACTACGGAATCGCCCGCAGTATCAAACAAAGTTGAGAACGGGCCTTGCGAGCCTTGCGGGCCTTGGACGCCCGAAAACAAAGTAGGCTGCCACTCGCCTTGCGAGAAGTACAGAATCTCACCCGCTTGCGGCGCGAAATTAGCAACAGGATACGTTTGGAGCCCGGTTACCGTGGTCGCGGGCGAACCTGGGGTAGTCAAGAGATCGCCAAACCCTGGATACGACGAACTTGGATAGATTTGGCTGTTAGACATATAAAGTTGCTCCGGCTATAACGGAGCCCGCGATGAGTTTCGCATCTTTTGTTACCGAAGGGTAACGTCCTTCATTACGTCGTGGACGAACTTCTGAGCAGTTACGTTGTTATCGTCGCTCGTGTGCTGGAAAGTTATGCTCGACGATTCGATGTTGTCGGTATTGAAATCAATTGCCCGCTGATACTCAACCTTCGCGGCTTCATATGCAGCTTTGCCTTCGGCGGATTTCATGTCGTAATCAAATTGACTTACGGGCTTCCAGGTCTTGCCGCACCGGGTGCAGCGAATATACATCTGATTAGTCGGCAAGGTGTGCTTGATGACCGAATAATTTACATCGTTCCCGCGCAAGAAGCCGCCCGGAATGTTCCCTCTGCCGCCCTTTTTATGCTGGCAAGCGTTCTGAACCGCTGCCTGATCCCGGCCAGTTTTGACTAGCTCGCGCCCGCGAGATTCGTACTCTTGGGACTTGGTGTTGCGCTTGTTACGTCTATCGGCGAGACGCTCAATAACATCCTCTCGCTCGGCTTCTTGAGACAAAATATCGGTCAGCAACTTCCGACGAGTTAACTCCGTGATATTTAGTTCGCTCAACGGGGACGCCAATATCACATCATCGGCTTTGATTAATCCAGATTCATTTACGAGCTTCGGATCGTTAGACATAGTTCCTCTTTAGGTTGGGTGTTAGGATCGTGACGGGCAGAGTCTTGTACGGAAAATGGATTAACGCAGGGATTCTCGGGATAGTTCGCGGGCTTCGCGGATCGCGTGCATCGTGGATTTCATTACATTTGCGAATTCCAGAGCAGGAACTTGCCCGCCTTCAAAGAACTCGCGTTTGAGGCCCGTAATTCTATCTTCGTCTACTTCGAACAAAAGATGGACGCGATCTTCGTCGCCTTGGTATCGAGTGTCCGTACCCTGCAAGGCTACGCCCCGAATCTGGAGGAAGCTCGCAAGGCGGGAATCTGACGTGCTGTAAATCATGAGAACCTACTCATAGTTTTGTCTAAGCGATTGCATGAATTTCAAATATGTGCGGGCGGCGGGACCTATTGGTTCCCCGAAAACTTTCTTGATCTGCGCCTCGGTAAGGAATCCTTTTCTGCGGGCGTCCATCAGACAAGTTCTCCAACCCCGATATCGGAATCCCGAAGGAACGCCCTTGTCATCGAAGCGGGGTACTTCTAGCTCAATCATGGCGGGCCTTTGGCACCACGAGATCACGTCCGCCTGCTGGCCTTCTTTTCTTACGCCCCAAAGAGCGATCATCTGCGGATGCCCCATCTCGCGATAGAAGCATTTCAGCTTGCAGCCATCCCTGAGCTTTCCGATGAACTGCTCGTAAGTCATAACTTGCCCGATACGGGCATGGATATCTTCGTAGTCGGCGGGATCAAGGAAGCGGTATTGGGCCGCGAGCGCGTAGTTGATTTCCTTCTGCCGAGCCAACTCTTCTTGATTCTGGGCGCTAGAGGTTACATAGCGATTCTCGGCATACTTTCGTATGAGGGCGTCCATCTCTTTCGAGTCGTGGCCCATCAGATTCTCTCCGTAATCCTCCCACGGAGCTTTGGCGCGTCCTGCTGTTCCCATGATTTATCCTTAGTGTCCTAGAAAATTACCTCCGTCCGGACGGCGCTATAGACGCAGTGCGGAAAATGAACTCGGGCAAGTTCTCGGAGGTCGCAAGTATGTTGGCTGCCGCCTCAACTCGCAATTGGCGTAGAATCGCCCGCTAAGACGACTCTTTCTGTCTCATTGCCCGCAGACAAAGCGCGGGGTGCAGAGGATGACTCTGCGGGCAAGCGTACGAACTAAGATGGCGATAATCCAATCGTCCGGACCATCTTTTGCCCGTAGCTTGAACTTATGTAAGGTCTAAAGGGGAATCAGTGTCTTGGATTTCAGCTAAGGAAAGGAATCGCCCGTGAGTCTTGTATTCTCGGGCAAGTTCGTCAAAGTTCTCGTACAGCCAACCGCCATACGTCGCCCTATACTTCGGGTCATTCGTGAACATTACCTGCGCCATTGTCGGCGCGGGCGCTGTGGTGGCTTTCGTGAAGAAATTCGTCTTGATTTCCATTACGTTGAGAGATAATTGCCACCGTTGGTTAATTTCTTGTAAGCTTTGCTGCGTTCTGCGAGCAGGGTCGTCCAGTAACTTCGGTCTTTCAGGACGCTGTATAATGTCCAGCAGATGTCGCAGACTCGCGGGTATTCTTCGGACAAGAAATATCCTGTCGGAACGCCTTCGGGCGATGGGTAGTTCCAGTTATTATCGCGAGCTTGCCCGTACATCAACTGATTGCAAGGGCCGTCACAGCGCCACGGGTCTTTGATTCCTGCGGGCGGAAATTGCTCGAAGGCTCCCGCCCTAAGATCAAGCCGATCTGCCCATTCTTCGAAGGTCATACGTTTTCAACCGTAACGACTCCCGCTTTAAACGGGTCTCTAAATTTGTTTACAGAACTCGCGTGAACATCGCCTAAATCACTAACGAATCTTCGGGCAAGCTGCGGGCTTGAGAAGAGAAAAACAACGTCAGGCTCGTTTGGAACGTACGGCGAGTTATACCATATCAAAACTTCCATACGTTTTCCGTACTAGGTGGTAAGAATACGGCGCTCTCGCCTATCTTCGTAAATGGTTTTCCAATACAGCGGGCGGACAAGAGTGTCGCACCAACCCCATTTGATAAGCTTCTGTTGGGTATCTTCGGTTTGCGGATATTTCGAGTGGTAGGTCATACGTTTTCCGTATAAAGACTGAAGCCCGCCGTAATACGTTTGTAAACTCCGCCGTTCTTGTGTATGTATTCGACGGATTGGTCGCTCGGAACTACCCAAGAGCGATAGACTAGCCCGTCAGCTAGTTTTTCTTCCCTGTAGCGCACTTTCTTGTCCACAAAATCACCCGCAATAGCATCGTAGACTCGAACTGTCTTGGGAAAGTTCATATTGGACCCGAAGCCCGAAGGTTTAGCCTCCGAGCCTCGGTTTTTATTACGGGCAGGACTTCTGCGTGAGGAGTTCCCTGTTGCATCCTCGTACGCCGCCTAATACCCAACAGGTCGGGGTTACCCGCAAATTCAAAAGTTGCCGGGATTATTTTCCAGAGTTCCCGGCTGACTCCGTGCGGGCCGTTTATTAAGCGGCTGCCGCAAACGCCCGAGGTTTAGTCGTAGCGGTTGTTGTTTCTGTGTCCGTAACGTGGCCACAGCATCCGTGCCCATCCATGCTATCTCGTCCGCGCAATCGAATCCATTTCAGGCCCGTCACGTCGCCCATTACCAGTTTGCAAATATTGGCAGCCAAACCCGAAGTCAAGTTTTCCGACCGACTTAACGGGCGATCTGGTGGACCTGCGGGCTTCGAAGCCCGGTCTTGCACGTCTTAACAGCACTTCAACTGAGCAAACTTAATTGTGCGGGCCTCGTACGGCATTAACCCTGCGACCCTGAGATTTATGGTCTCAGTGCTCTCTGTCTGAGCTACGTACGTAGCCACCGCACAAGCTTAGGGCAGCAGGTTCGCCGCCTCCACCAGTCCAGAAAACGGACAAAACAAATTGGTCGCCCGAAAGGTTCCTATGATTACTTCCGGTTTTCCCTGACAGGACGAACGATTTGTCGCGGGTAGTGTCAGCTAGCCCGTAATTTGTCGTTCCTATAATCGACCAAAGACAGATTACCAAACTTCCGAAACCTTGTCAAGTCAATCTTCGTCGAAGCAGGCCGGAGGTTTCTCGACGCCCGCAGATGGCTTGAGTTCCTGGTGCAGTTTATCGATGTCGTGCTCGTATTCGATGATGATCGCCCGTTGCCCGATACAAAACAAGGCGAGCAAAATCAGGGCGATGATTAGGAGGCGTTTCATAAAATTACTCGGGCTAGCGATTTCTTTCCAAGTAATCGGCGGCTTTGCGGAATACTTCCGGACGATCAAGAAACATTGCAAGCCCTTTGTTGCATCGTTGATGCGTAAACCCGCGTATATAGCCCGTCGTGTGGCAGTGATCTAGAACCATACCGTCATTTGCCAAACCATCGCCCCTAATCATCTGCCCGTCGCAAACCGCGCAGGCGTTGGCCTGTTTGTTAAACATTTCCAAGGCGTGGTTCGGATAACGGACTCTCGCATTCGCGTATTCGTTGTGAACCCGCAAAGAACCCACCCAACATAGATATTGGTCGCGTTGATTGCCGACGCGGTGCTTCATTATCTTGAGTGGAACGGCCCCGCAGACATCACATTCGCCCACCAAACGCTCGGGGTCTACTTTAATCAGAACGTGGCGGGCGTGAGAGTGCCGCACCGCGTTCATTTTCTTGCAAGCTGCTTGAGACGCTATCTTGCCTTTGGCGGATCGCGGTTGGCCCGCCCGTGCCAGATTCATGGCCGTTGTTTGCCCGCGAGAAACTTCCCGACGCAAACACCCGCAACTTTTGCGACTTTGGGCATTCCAAACGGCAGTGGTGATAAACCGAATTTGCCCGCAATCGCAGACGCACAACCAAACTTGATTTTGTTTTTCGTTTATCCAAGCGGGCATCAGGACTTCGAGCCGCTCGTACCTCTGACCTACTATATTTCCTTTGTCCACATTCCCTCCCAATAGGGAACTGGTTGGGCCGAGTGATTGGGCACCCGACCCTTCCAATTGTCGCTCCGAATTTCACGGAGCTAGTATCAGTATAGCAAAACCGAAGCGGTTTGTCAAGCAGCTTGTTAGCTGATTGCGCTGGCCGCGTCAATTTCCCTAATCGCCTTGTTATCAACAACTTACAAGCTGTTGAGATTGGTCATTTCTGCCAACCTCATACGGTTCGTTTTCCGTATGTTCGGACTATCGCATCGCCCGAAGGCGCTCAATCGCTTAGTCTCTCACGGTCCCCGAAGGGTTCCGCCTTGTTGCCATTTCAGGTTTCAAGTCAATAAGATTGAGTTTTGAATCCGCATTAGGACTTTACCATGACATACGGATTGTAGTATCCGGACCCAAGCTGGTCGTGAAGTGAACACGATAGCTGGTCCACCCCGGAATTAGACCGCTGGGGTCCGCAACCGAAGGCTCGGCGTTTTGCACGATGTTGCACGTCTGTGTTACGTCTTTCGACGGGCAAGTCATTTCTGCTTGCCTCTTCACATTTGTTGTTCTGTGAAGACCGGACTATTGCATCGCCCGAAGGCGTTTCTTCGTTTAGTCTCTCACGCTGTCCGTTTTCTGGACTTGCGCCTCGTTGCCATTCCAGGGTTCGAGTCAATTAGAAGAAATTTTGTATCCGCTAAACATTATGAAAAACGGATATTCCGCCACTCACCGTCACCGTATCCGGTGTCACCCTGCGCTCCGAGGTTGATGGAGAAAATGCCATCGCGCCCGAAGATATACGTACGCAGAGCAGTCAAGCCCGTAACCGCGCCAGTTCCCGGATTGTAGTTCGGGCTGGTGGTCACCAAGTTTGACTGGAAGAAGCTTACGCCGGAAGTCGGGATTTCAATGACTTCGGTCAAGTCCGTCGAGATGATTTCATCCAGGCGGCTGTAACCCTGCGGAGTACGCTTCAGGATATCGATTGGCGAATCGTTCGAGTTGTCCGCCAAAACATCGCCGAGTGCAAAAGGCAAGTTGTTACGGGCGATTTGCCCGAGCAAGTCATTTCTGCTTACTTCAGTACGTTCATTTTCCGTACTGTTCAGACTATTGCATCGTTCATGCGACATGAACGTTCTCTCGCTTAGTCGTTCAGGCTGTCAATATGTTTCCATTATGGAACTATATTGACTTGCCCCTCGTTGGCATCTCAGCGTTCGAGTCAATCAGAGAGAATTTTATATCCACCCTTATGCGGTTGCCCGCAACCTAATGGATCACACCAGCAAAGTTTTTGGAAGCTTCGTCAAACGGGCGAACCGAACGCCCAGCAAGTGACTGCACGGCGTTTCGGATGTAGGTCAAGGAGAGAGTCGTGAAGCTCGTGGTCGAGGTCGCGGCCAGTTTGGTCAGGACCGAAGAATCCACGGAGTTCGCGCCGTCCGCAGTTGCACGAACCAAAGCGGACAGGGACTCGCCGAGACGGTAGGCCATCTCTCGGGCGACGTTTTCGACAGTGTTGTCGATTGCGGTCGCCAGACTGAGGCTGGAGAAGTTAGCGTAATCAGCGTCAACTGTGTTTTGGGAATGCTGTTTTTAGGCAGTCATTACGGGCGTCGCCGTCTCCTGTGTCACCACAGGGCCACTCTTACTGTCACCAGTAAGTTCGGACTCTATCTTCAGTTCGTTTTCCGAACTGCTTGACGTATTAGTCTCTACGTCTACTCCCCGTTTATTCAAGATCGACAACTGTTTCCACAACTCTTCCCGACGTTCGGGATTCATTGTCGGCGGAAGCCGTAGAAATTCTAGGAAGACAATTGCACGCTCTTTTTTGATTATCAGATAAGGCATGATTGCCAAAATAAGAAGTTCCATGTCCTTCTTTTTCGACAACCGCCAAATAGACGGAATTTTGCATCTCGGGTTATTCGGGCGTTGCGTAAAAGTTACGCCCCCGAAGTTTTCCTTCAGCCACGCAGTCAATCTATGGTCCGTATTGCCAACCAATATCTGCGGATTGTAGTTGATGACGCCCCACTTCTGGCGTCGTCCAGCTCCGATGCAAAAACAGCCCTCGCCATCAATAATTCCAGCGAGGTACGAATATTTTGATTTGTCTGACATTCTAGCCATCCTTTTGGATTATTTAATAGGCTTGTAAAACGGTTAGTCTTGGCTCGGTATTGTCTGCCATTATAGCAGATGTCCACCGATATAGTCAAGTTTATGGTGAGCCGCAAATCAACTCACCGATTGTCGCCGAGGTATTCAGTACAGATACGCTCACGCCCGCGCCAACAGTTCCTTCAGTCGTCTGACTGGTGTTGGCCGCGAGGGGAACATACATCCATTTTGTTGCGGCGGGCAAGTATAACTGCCAACCTCTTACGGTCGCCCGTAAGTGCGGACTATATCATCACCCGTTTCCGGGGCGCGGCGTGTAGTCTCTACGGGGTCACTTAGACTTCCCTCGGGATTGACTCAATGAGTTATCCCCCGATATAGCCACGTTATTCAACATCGCTTACGCGATGAGGGTACCTGTTTGATACAAGTTGTACTGGTTACCAGATTTCATCGGGAGGTCCAAACGTTCGGAACACGCGACGAACGGCGTCTGTGCCTTCAGGTTCTCCTGTTTCTTGGCACACGAGCTTCGACCCTATTCCGCAAGAACCATTTAACGGAACTTTTTGTCGTAGTACCGAACCGTGGACTGAGGCAGGTTTGACTGGTTATTAGAACTCGGGCTATAGCCCATAGTTTCACCTGTTTAGGTCAAGTTCAGCCGAAGCTGCTCTACTACGCTCGCGGGCAACCTATAATCCGATAGGCTTGCGGGCTTGGAGTCAGAGAACTCCAGGTGAATCCCTCACGTAATTGGGGAGTCTCGGGCAATCCGGCCTTCGACTCAAAATTTGCGGGCGATAAGTTGCCCTACCGCCCGACTTAATAGACCTCGATTTCAGCACTGTTAGTAGGCTTGAGGACTGCGTTCTTATTGCACGCCCAACTTTACAGTTACGGGCTTCCGATTCTTGCGAGGACGCTTAGTTCCTTTTTTGAACTTCGACTTCGCATAGCGAACCGATGGCGGATGTTTCTTGAAAACTCTCTCGCGATGTTTTGCCCGCTCCCCCGCCTTACGGAGCTTGGTCGCGAACTTCTGTTCTTCTGTACGCATTTTGACCTCCTATTTAAAGGTTGTCATTGTGCGCCTCCTTTGTTTTATACGGAAAATGAACTTGAGATCACAAATCGTGATCTCTACTCGCCCGAAACTACTTCCCAATCTTTATCGGGCGACGAATTGATCGCTTCCCGATACGGGCGTCCCTGCTGAATGCACCCGTCAGACGACGGATTATACGGATCATTCGGGTCCGTTCCGATTTGCCAACCGTGAATCTTCATGCCGTCGCGCCCGTACATTTCTGTTCCCGGTTTGGGCGACAACGGGATCGTCACGGGCCCTGTTTTCGGGCTATCGTATGCCGTGCCCGCTGTATACTTACCCACGGGCAATGATCCAATATCCTTAATAGCCTGAGTCGCGGGATTGTTGCGCCCTTGAACTCCGCCCCGAACATTATGCCCGGACCAACCCGTAGAAAAGAATTCTCCGTTATGGAATACTTTCCCGGCTTTGATGTTAAACGTCCACATTTCTTTTCACCATCAGAACAGCATCGGCTCCGGGCCCGTAGTAGTCAAACTCTGTTTTTACGGGCTTCCAGCCGAGCTTCGTGTACAATCGGGCACCCTCGGAGAAAGGCTCAGTGTGTAAATGAAGTTCTCCGAAGTTCTTCTCTGCTTGTGCAATCAAAGCTGTTGCGATTCCTCGCTTCTGCCAGTTGCGGGCAACGGTGACGCTCCAGATGTAATCTCGCTCGAAATATTCGTCAGTTATCAAAGCTCCAACAACTATCGGGCTATCTTCGTAGACCCATGCCCGATTCAACATCAGGCGTTCTCGGAGTTCTTCATCCGAGCAAGGCTTCGCATAAGAGACTTGGTTTAACCAAGCGACATCTGCGAAATCGCGATCCTCGTATCTCCGGATCAACTACGCCCTCGCCTGCCGACGCTGTACTTCCGCTTGGTCAAGAGCTTCGACCTTCGCCCGAAATCCGGGCTCATGGAGCAGCTTCTTTTTGTATTCGTCACCCGACATCTTGTCAATCTCGGCGCGGGTGATCCCGATGTTCGGCGCGGGCCCACTATCGGAACCATTCGAGCGAGTCAATCCCGAACTCACGGGCCTCGGTGCAGGCTGTGGCGCGGGCTGAGGGGTCGGTTCCGGCTCCGTTTTCTGTACAACGGGCTCGGGCTTCGGAGTCATGTATTCTTTCAGTTGCTCGAAAGCAAACTGGAAGTTTTCCTTAACCGGATCAAGGTTATTCTTCTGCATCCATGCGGCGAGTGTCTGGAGATTTCCCGCACACGGGTAATATTCGGGCGTCGCGTTCTTAAACGCAATCGCTTCTTCTTGGACGGTTGCTCGGTCAAGGCGCTGTTCAACGCGGGACAATCTTGTCCGCAGGACCTCTGGATCGCCGATCTGCGCCCGCACAATCCGCTGGGCGGCCTTATCAAACTTCTCGGGATCGTTGATATCGCTCGCCAACTGAATCCGTTCTTCAGCGGTCAAAGGTTCGGGCTTCAGATCGTACTTCGATTCATCAAAGCGCGAGATATTGTCCGGAATCCGGTCAACCGTGGAACTCGATAGCCGAAGGTCTTTATTGAGGCGGCGGTTGAGCTTAATAAGCTCGGAATTCTGTGCGGCCATCTTCGCCCCTAAATCTTCGGGCGTGCCGTCATAAATAATTACTTGCTTTCCACCGAGTGCGACCCCGTTTTCCTGGGGTTGGTATTCATAACGATGTTCTTTAGGGACTACAGGTTCTTGGGGGGCAATCGTTTCGGTCATAATTCCTCTTTAGAGTTATCTTTTAGGGTCGTTGTGATCTTAGATTTGTATCGGGCTTGTTTCGGGTGTTTAGTCATGCACGGCTTGCAGAAAGGCATCGGGTTGGCACATGTTGTATCCGTAAGTCGCCCGCAAATTCCGTTGTGAGACTTATGATCGCAACCACACGGGCTTTGTTGAATTCCAGGTTCGTAGCTCATGTTAATAATTCAGAAGTTCCTGGGTCGGATCGGGCAATACATTGGGCTGGTCCCGTTTAGTCGTGAAGTCTTGAATGTAGCCCGCTACCTTGTTGGTCACCCGCTGATAGAACATGCCCGCGGCCAAGGCCAAGTTGTGCTTCGCCCGAACCTGGGATTCGTAATCCTTGTCTGTCGGGTCCACTTGCATCAAGTCCAATTGGAACTGGTCGATCTCCCCGAGTTGGATTCGTTTCAGGACTTCGAATCCGGGCATCTGAACTGCGGACATCAATTGCTGGACTTCGGTATCTGACGGGCGATAGCTAGCTGCGTTCATTAGTGTCTTATCCGTTTTCCGTATTTTCTTGCACAAAACCCCTTTATTTAGGGGGTTTCGTTACGAACCGTAGTTGGCGGGCTGCTCTTTGGCTTCTCCAAACACAACTTCTGCTTTTAGGCCGCCGTGCTCGCCTTCATCAAGGATGCACATAATTCCTCCGGGCAATACGCGGTCGGTGTCTTCTGGTCGCCCGAGTTCATCCTTGCCCTCGACTTGCTTTTCTAGCTGGATGCAATTCGAACTGTGAAATACGAGCAAGATCGGGCCGTCTTCCTGACCTTCCTTGATATATCGTTTGATTGCTTTCGTCTGACGCTTCGCGAATTCCCACAGGCTTTCGCCATCTGGAATCGGTTCGTCAGGGTTGTCGATGTAGTGATTGAAAGCTTCCTGCGTATCCTCTCGCGACTTGCCCGAAAACATTCCTACGTCCCACGGGCGAAGCGTCGGGTCTTTCTCAGCTTTGACACTCGGTAGTACAAGTTTCGCCGTTTCTTGTGCTCGCCCGAGATCAGAACAGAATACCCGTTTGATACCTTTATCGGACAAGTATTCGCGGGCGAGTTGCGCCTCTTTCTTGCCCGTAGCATTCAGGGGAACTTCGATCCACCCTCGAAATAGCTTGTCTTTGTTCCCGTTCGTCTCACCGTGGCGAACCGCGTAGATGATCGCTGACTTTCGGCTTTGGTATCCGTTGGAGCAGTCATCTGCGTCTACTTTAGCCCGCCCGTCGGCATTCTTTGGAACTTCCGGGTCAAGCACGACCAATTGGTTGCCGCACGATTCGTCATCCTTATACCACACGCAGTTTCCGCAATTTCTAGGCTGGGGATTTTCCGAGGCGCGGACAAATCCCGAGGCCCGCGTACCATCTTGTCCTTTCATTTCTCCGGCCATTTAAACTAGCTCCATTCGCCGAAGGCGGTTGTAGATTGTACCCTGTGATACCCCTAGTTGACGAGCGACTTCAGAGCTATTGCGGCAGACGAGGTACAATTCCTTAATCTTTTCGTTCGGTAAATCGGTTCTGAAAACGGGACTTCTTTCCCCGCGCCAACCCACAGCTTTATGCCATGCCCGAGATTTATCCTTAGCTTCTTCTGTATGGGTTTTTCCGAAAAACGGATTGCCTTCGCCGATGTAGGATTCTTTCTTGAGTTCGGACATCAAAACGCGGGTCGCTTCGGCGTGCGTTTGTCCATAAAAAGGATTTCTGTCGCCCTCGAACTTTCCGAGGGAAAGTTGACGAAGTTTTTCTATGGTTTCCGGGCTATGTTTATGCCCCGCAAAAGAAGGCATTACAGACCGCATGTAATCGTAATTTTCCGCCCACATCTTCTTAGACTTTTCACTTAATTTCTTTCTGCCCTCTTCCGTGAAAGTCCCGCCATCCCCGCCCATCGTCAGGTTATACCCTATGCTTTTCTTGTGCGTCTCGTACAAGGCGATGTAATATTTTTCGAATTCACAGGCCCGCTCGTTGTTGGACGCATTGTCGATAGTGATAATCTGAAACGAATCCTTTCCGTATTTACGGATAGCCCGCCCGATCCGCCCGTTGCGTCCTTTTTGAGTATCATTTAGATGCTGTTTCCAGCGATCTGGAGCGGATAGGGAAGTCTTTCCCACATACTTCTTCTCGTTAATCGAGTTGGTTATTAAGTATATGGAATACATTCTTACCCTATTGTATCACCGAAACCTTGATTCGATGGACTGCCCTCAGTCTCTTCGTTTCGGGCGCTGGCTTCCACAGCGTATCTTACAAGGTCGCGTTTGATACGCCCCTGAGTATCTTCATCGGCCTGCTGAGATTTCAGTTCGGCTTTCTGTTGATTCAAAGCCATTTGTGATTGCATCGGGCCTTGCTGTTGCTGCTGAAGTTTCTGTTGTCTACGGGCTTCCATCTTAGGAGTCAAGGGCTTAATCAAGTCGCGGCGATCTTTCCAGTCGCTCGCCATCATAACCATATCGAGCAGCGTCAACTGGTCAACGTAGTAACCTTGGTCAGCCAAGAATTCCAGGAACTGCGGATTCGCCAAGAACTGTTCGAGCAGGACTAGGCTCTGCGCCATAGTCTTTTTTGCTGACAAGCTAGCGCCCGCGAGGACCTCGAAGGTTACCTTACCTTCGTGGTACTCTTTCATGTTAACTTGCTGCTTGTAATCCTGCCCGAGTTCATCTCCGAGAATGTCAACGATTTCCTTGTCGGACAAGTACGTGTAGATCAGTTCGTCGAGGATGTACAACCAAGGCTCGAATACCTGATCAATCAGCCCGTCCAGAGGCCCGTCTAATCTCGTGGCCGACGCCTGAGCGAGATTATTAGCGCCCGTAGCCGAGCGCCCCATCCCGTTACGAGGGCCAGCAGAAGAACCCTGCACCAGAGCTTGGTCAGCGCCCGTCGTGCTTTCGGTATTGGCCTCAGAATTTTGTAATGCGGCCCACGTTTCTGCGGGCACCTTCGGCTGTTCGAGGAGCTTGTAGGCTTTCTCAACTTCACCGTCCACCGAGATAATTTTCCCGATACTCGTGCGGATCATCTGCGTCGGGCTATTAGAATCCCTCGCTCGCAGATACACCGGGTTAACGCCGAAACTCAGAATCTTGAGAATCGAGTTGATCGTGCCCTGGTCAACGCGCTGGTTCTGCCCGACAGTTAGCCCGATACCCATTCCGTAGAACGCCCGAGGACGGTTCCACCAGTTGGCAGACAAGTAATTGATCTTCTTGAATTCGTTTTCCGCACTGTAAATTGTGATCTTGCGGTTGACGACGATGATTTTCCGCTTCTTGTCAACGTACTCCAGAACTTCAAGCTCTTGCGCCAGCGGGTCGTTGCTCGAAATAATCGTCTTCTCTTGCGCGTGGTGAACAACACCAACTGTGGTGTTTGTCTGATCCGTCCGGAGCGTGCTCGGAGTCATCGACGCTTCCATCGGCGGGGCCCAGAGTTCTTTCAGTTTTTCGTCGGACCAATATGCGCCCCAAGTCCATCCCTTCAGCGGTTTCCCGTTCTGATCGACGTTCGTGTCTTTCAAGTCTTTCAGGGCATAGAAATCCATGAAGCGGCGGTCAATAACGTGCTTTGCCTCGCGGATGTCGCCTACTTCTAGGGTCGCATCGATCAACACGCTCGCCAGCGGGCGAGACTCAAAGAACGGCTCGTAACAGACCTTGGTATCGTATTCAATTTGCGGAGGGGCGTCGGAGTGAATAGTTTCCGAGCCGCCTGCGGAATCCGCAGTCTTAGCGGTGTTAACAATACGCCGAGGAATTTTCTTTTCGACGCGCTTGATGCCCCATTTCCAAATGCCCGTGCCTAGAAAAGAAAGTTGTTCAAGCCCCCATTTAATCTCGCGCTTGAACTGGCAGGCATCGAGGAGCACGGACATCACTGTGGTCTTTTCGTCCGTCGTTTTCTGCGAAGTTCCGGGACGGGGGCGCAGCACCATAGGGGGATCTTCAAAAAATAACCCCTTAAAAAGCTGGGGAACTACGCTATTAACTACTTTTGCAACAGTGAATCTTTGTACGTTCGGCTCCATAACGTACGTGTTTTCAAAGACTTGCAGAGGACGCGGAGCTTGAAAGAGAAGGTCAGAATCCCTCCACATGAGCGCCCATTGTTTGCTTTGTATAAACGCTTCGTCAATTACTGCACAGCCAACAACTAACGCGGTAGTATCCTCGGCGGTTCGCAGTTCCCCCTGCGAAGTGAAGTCATTCGCTACTAATACCTTGTTCGGGTTGCCCTGCGCCGGGATTAAGCTCACTTATGTATCCTTTTATAGTTCCGTCGGAATTTCGTATTACCCGACGCATCAGTTCCGTTGAAGTTATTCGACGCTGCTTTTTCCACTCTTCAGATCGCGGAGGCATCTTTCGCATCTCGCGGGGATTATTGTCGTTTCCGGCGAGCAGGGCGGCTACAATTTTATTCTTACGTTCTGCCGAAACATTTGCCCACCACTTCTTTTTGGCTATGCTTGCGTTCCGAAGATGCTCCTCAGTTCTAGGAGGTTTTGGTTTGCCGCGATTTGCGTCACCAATCTTTTTCTTTGTCTCTTCAGATTTGGGGCACGGAAAACCTAAACATCCTCCGCCGCCCGCTGTGATGTTGTACCCGTACTTGGGATCGGTTGTTTTCAGAACAGATATCCAAACCTGCTCGCAATAATCCATTTCTTCTTTATCCACGTCTTTCTGAAGAAGGATTATGTGGTCGAAATTATCCCAACCGTATTTCGCGATTGCTCGTTTGAATCGTCGGCAAAACCCGTACGAACCGGGTTTCCAGCGGGCTTGAACATTTGTGGTTTGACCAACGTAGCATTTACCGTTGATCCTACAGACGTGAACGTATACAGTTCCGAGCATATTACTCTCTACTCTCCAAGATAGAATGTGGGGCGGCGATCTTGGCACCGCCCCGCTTGCGGGTAATTAGTCCGCAAGGTATAACACTTCAGTATACCACAAATCCGTTTTCCGTATTAATAAAGTCCTGCTTCGGCGATAGGGTCCCGATCTGGAACTTGCGGAATCCCGCCCTGCAACGCCAACTGCCCGCCATCTTCAACTTGCTTTGCGAACGGGCCTAGCCCGTAAATTAAATCCCGGCGAAGTCTTTCAACTCTGTCCGTAACATTTACGGGCAACATCGGCTGCGTCTCCGCAAAGTTCTGAAAGTGATTGACGAGCAAACTCAGACTGCAAACAATGTCCGTAAACGTCCCCTTGGGAAACGCCTCAAGCTCGTTGTATAGTTCTTCGAGGCCCGCCATTGCTTTCCAGAAGTACAATCGCCCGTCACCAAGCAAGCGGCACGCGGGCTTCGCCTTGACTTCCTTGCTGTTGGCCTTCGATCCTTTTCCGAGCGATACGAATTCAAACGGAACGATGATTCTGAAACGCTCCATCTCGCGGCGGATTTCCGAGCTTAACCATCGGGCACCCATCGAATCTTCGACAGCCACGCGGCGTGGTTTCCACTTGTGCGCGAAGCTCGCCATAACTCCGGGGAGTTCGTATTCCCCGAATCGCCCGCGAACCATGTCGATGATGTAAATCCCGGACGACGTGAATAGCCCCGCGATTCCCACAGTATACTTCGCACCTTTTTGCTCGCTGTACGCCAAGTCCCAGGCTTCGAAGGTTATTCCTTGCTGGGGGAGCGTATCAACTGTTCGGGCGACCATCAATTCGCGCCTGAACTTAGTCTCGAACGATTTGTTCAGGTCAAGAAAGAACTGACTGTAGTACGTTGCGGTATCGCCTGTTTTGTTGGCTTCCGCGTATTCCGTTTTCAGGACGGACAATGTTAACCGCTCGGGGAACCACAGAGTAATCATGTGGTCTTCGAGCAAGTCGGGCGTTCTATCTTCGAACTCCGGCTTGATGATGCCCGCCGGATGCGCCAAGACCTTGACCATTGCGGGCTGCCCATTCCTAGCCCGTTTTTCTTCGTCCTTGACCGTAGCCGTTAAGTTATCGTCTTGGTGATACGGAGTGCCGATTCTGTCCTTGTATCCGTACGGCTCGCAAAGTTTACGGGCCATCGCAATTTCACGGTTGATGCTCGCGATTCGATCTTTGTTCTGCGTGTTCTCGGCGGTCGTGCCGTCATCGATCTTGAGCAGATCGGTGTGAGTACCAGTAGTGTTCTTTCCGAGCGACGTAGCGCGAATCGTGGGTCCAGCAATATCCTTGGACTTCCGTGCGGGCGTTATCCATTCAGGCTGTTCTCCAGGCTTCGACTCGCAATGCTCTGGAAAAAGGATTTGGATCAGCCGTAGCTTGCCCGCAAATTCGTGGTCCGCATCGAATACTTTCGGATTACCAATCTCGTACGGGCCTTCCCACGCCTTCTTCTGGTCTTTGTCTTCGATGGACTCCAGTGTGAAGTGCCCTTTAATCACGCCCGTAAATTCTTCAGCGAGCGAAACCGTTCCCGTCATAATGTTAATACGTATCGAGGGCCAGCACAGCACCCACTGAATGCAATCAACAATGTCGGCGGTAGATTTGAATCCGCCTCGGGGAAGGAACAACAAACGGTCGTGAAGACCTTTGTCGGATTCAGCGAAGGCCTTGAAACTCTTGGCCGAAGGGTCTTTGAGTACGAAGAAGCCTTCTTTTTCGGGCGTGGAAAACAGTTCCCGGTGGCAGTCTGCAAACTGCCGATACCCGAGGATTTCTCGGGCAAGCCAGTACCCGTCCGTCTGGCACCGATGCCGCAGCGCAAGACCGTCCTTAATCAGGTCGTGCCCGTACTCTGCCTGAACCTGATACCGATATTTAGTCCAGTAAAGGGCTAGATCGTCTTTCTGCTTATCGGTCAGAGCTTGCATGAGTCTTTACGGGCGTCAATCTATCCCATTTACCGTGAGTCAGTGAATCACAGTCGCACGGGCCGCGCGGCCCGTCATGGCCTTCATAACGCATCAGAAAGGCGTTCGGGCCGTCGCCGATTTGAAATATCTCGCCGAGTTTCAGCCCCATGTCTTGAATCAGCATATCGCCCGTCTGAATTTTCATGCGTTCTCCAGTTCGTTTTCCATACAATAGACTAATTTCCGTGCAGCACGAAAGCCTAATTACAGCTTCTTCGCTTCGGCTTGAATGTCTTTGGCAGCAGCTTTTACCTCGCCCTCAACCAGCGAAACGCCCTTCTTGGCGTCCGCGCTGAAAGCGGCCTCGATCGACTTGGTTACGCCGGGCGTAAATACGCCGACGATGAATCCAACAACTGCTCCAATAACGTAATGCATGACTTCTCCTTGAATTAGTGTTTCCAGCCCGCCATCGTGTGAGCGAAAGCGGCCATTCTGCGAATATGGCCTGACTTAGAATTTCGGGCAGCTTCGAGTTTCTCGGAGGGAATCTTCTCTCCCTCGGGCACGCCTAGCGCCCGATGAAGTCCACCCTTGTTCATTTTGTGAAGGGCCCGGTACAGTGAGGGGTTGTGAGCTTTCGCCACTACTTGCCTCCCAAAGCTTGCGACTCGGCATCAGCGGCGTGCATATCGTGGTCGCCCGCTTCAACAGCTTCTTCGTCTTCGTCCGGGTGAGCCATGTGATCCATGAAATGTCCGACAACTGCGTCGTTATGCGGAGCGCCGTGCTCGGTCATCCCGCCCTTGCCGTCGTGTTTCGTAACGTGGAACCCGCCCGTGTGAAGTTCTTTAATGTGCATCTCCCGCAAGTGCTGTGGCATCGGGGGCGCTTGTACTTCCGCATCGGGGGCGTGGGCCAAAACACTGTGGGCTAATCCCATCGCGTTCTTCAGCTTGGCATGATCGTCCGAAGTCAGCACCCGCTCGCCCTTCTTCATAATGTACGGGCCAGTCTTGGGTACGGTGCCCCCGTCGTGCATCTGTCCCAAGGGCTTTACCATATCCTTGACATCGATCCGCTTCTCGCCCTTGCCCGAGCCATACGGACCTTGAGACTTGGTTTTGTCCATCGGGCTGTTTACGGGCTTCATCGCCGTGCCTTTAGGGGCTGGAGCGCCCGTAGGCTTCAAGGCATCGACCGCCGACTGCTGCATCTTCGCCCGTTCATTAAGTTCGGTGCCGATAGGCGTGCTAGTCGGGTCTTTCGGAAGTAGGGACTGAATCGGGTTACTTGCCATGTTTCACCTTAGAAATTCTGGTTTTGACTGCCTGTCTAATTCCGGGCGCAGGGTCGTAGTCGGGATAAATGCTTCTGAATTTTTTCTCGGCCTTGTGGTATTCTGCGGGCAACTTTCCGTTTGCATACATCCACAGGAAGCCGAGGCTCGCGGATCGGCTTTTTCCTTCGACGCAGTGAACAAGAACCGACTCACCTTTGTCAAGTTTTTCTGTAATAAAACTTGACGCCGTGTCGAGGATTTTGTCTGGCACGAAGTCTGCGCGGTCTGTATCAATGAGATTCAGGTACAGATGCCGGGGTCTGCGGGCAACCAAATATTCGTCGCCCCTCGGTGCCCCCATAGTTTCATATCCTAGTAACTGCCTATGGGACGTTTTTCCGTCCTTGCACGCGGAGACGATTGCGAATCCTCGTTCGCGGGCCTTGGGCACGTCGTCTTCGTTCCCGATATACAATCCCTTGTATATCTCCTTCAAAGGATGGCCCGAATAAACTTAACGAGTTTGAAGCAGAGTCGTATAATGAATATCAATTCGTACATTGTCCATTTTCCGTACTAAACCGTTTCGAGTTCTTGCAGGGGTTCCGAATAGAACCGAACTTTGCCCGTCTTCCGCTTTCCTCTGGTCGGCAGAATTTGATAAATCCCGCTGATAAGTTCGCCGTCGATGCGGCCCGTTTCCCAATCAGCTTCGCTCGGCTGGGCACTCGCATCTGGATGAGAGTGGATCGTTCCGAGCCACTTCATTTTAGGCGGGCAATCCTCGCCGTCTTTCTGTTCGTCAACACTCGCGGCATCGTACTCACATTTTTCGGGCGTGCCTTTGTGCTCAATAGGGTAGAACGCCAATATCAAAACCGTCTGCCCGTCAACTCGCCCGAAGATCGATTCCATGTACTCGTCGGGGTACTTTTTCAATGCCCGCTTACGATAACCACTGAGTACGCTACGCGAGACTTGAACTTTCATAGTGTCTTTTCACTCTACGCAAGACCCGTTAATGTGGGTATCGTTTGGGTCCAAACCTTCAGTTTCCAGTACCCACGGATAGCCCACTTTCAGGGCGTCCCAAATCGGCTCCTCGGAAGGCGGGAACGGATTCGGGCTTTGATTCTGGTTCGTCATAAGATTCCTCGAAGGGCTGTACGGGCTTTCCGCCAAGTAGTAGTAGTTGCTGAATTGCCCACGCCCGAACTTTACCCGAAGCTTTGGCGTGTTCCGCCAGATTTACGAGCAAAGTTTTTACAGACTTGCGGGTCCGTTTTCGTTTCGAACCCGCTCTCTGCCTGCGTTTCTTTCGGGCAACTTTCTCCCGTTCCAACATTTCCTGTTGGGATTCCACAAGATTCATTGTCAATCCGTTTTCCGTACTACTCGGGAATATTCCCCGTCGCGCCTGAATCGGTTCCGCCAGCGTAATCAGGATTCATTCCACTCTGTTGTTGCCCGCGACCATCCTGATACATCGGGTTTCCAGCACGTTTCATTCCTACTCCGCCGAAATTAGTCTTTTTCTCATAGCTTTCGATATGAGTATGACCTTTTCGTTTCGCGCCGATACTGTAGTCGCCCTTCTTTCGAGCCATTTTCTAATCTCCTTTAAGAAGTGCGGGCGACCGAAGCCGCCCGCTTCCCGATTACACCAATGTCAAGCTGAACGTGGTCAACTGCAAAGTCTCGGTAGTGTCCGAAACAGTGTTAGCAAACGTCGGGGTGAAATTCGCCAGCGGATAATCCGTGGTGTTGTTCTCGCCCGTAATCGGCTCAGTCTGCGACGCAACGTTAAACGCCACGGTAATCGCCGACGCAACGCTGGCAATCACAACCTGCGATCCGCCCACGTACACCGAGGGAGCAAAGCAAGTCAGAGTATTGGCGTTAGCTTCGCCGAAGAAATCCTGGCTGACAATGTAATCGTAGAAAGTTCCGGCAGCCAAAACTCCGGAGTTCACGGCGGTGAAAGTGTTGGTGCCGCTTACGGTCGGGCCGCCCGAAACCGAAGTATTGTACGGGAAAATCTGCAAGCCAAAAGCGATTTCCTGCGTCGCGCCATGTGCCTTAACCCAGCCGCCGTAGGTAATATTAAACCTACGACCGTTCAGGTTGTTGGAAGGGCCCGACACGAGGTTGAAGTTGCCCGCAGTCAAACCCTGCGTTACGCCGTTGGCGCTAACCTGCCACAACTGGGCAGAAGTGCCCGAAGCGGAGGTCATCGCGCTAAAAAGAACTGGAGCCTGATTCTGTACAAAAGACATAAGCTACCTTTCGATTTTCGGGCCCTTATCAGCGATCCGAAAATATTCGATCATTTTTCTGGCTAGATCGTTCGCCAATGTGTTAGAGTTCCGGGAAATCCATTTGAATTCCACGGGCACTCCGAGCCCCCGAATAGTTTCAGTTCGAAGACGTATATCAGAATCTTTATCAACCGATTCGATGACTTGTTTAGCGTCACCGAAAACTTTTAGCGGGCAAGTACAATCCATTTTCCGTACGAAGGAATCCAGACCGTAGCAGATCGCGTACTTCTCCGCGACTTTAGGCTTAATACCTTGCCCGATCATCCCCCAGCCGCGATCTATTTCAATCTTGTCCTTAAACAGGACGTACCCGAAATAGCCCGTACCGTGCTTGGACGATCCGTCACAGAATAGCGAATACATTAATCGTTGTTGTGCGGGGTTCCCTCGACGAGGGCGTACCCTAGAGGCGAACCCGTGATGTCGCCCGCAGGAGTCACGATCTGGCCCGAACAAAAATCTGCGAATACTTGCCCTTGCGTCGTTGAAAACGACTGACTTGATTGGACCTGCGGAGTCACGGGCGTGTTTGGCAACGACCACGTAATAATCGTCGCGGGAAAATTCGGATTCGCGGTGCTTGACGCCGCTGCGGGCGCTGCGGTTCTCGCAGTCGGGATCAGAGCAGCAGGTGTAACCGAGCTTATGTTCGGCATGATTGCCTCCAGAAAATTGTAGAGTCTTAACCAGCCAATTTCGTATGAATCTCGTACATCTGTTGCGGGCTTCGGGTATGGATCGTAATCAAATCATTAAGCCCGAACCGTTTTATGCAAGTGTCGCAGTGACAGCAGAGATACCGATAATCGTGAACCAACGGAATTCCGTTAGCGGCAAGAATCCTGCCCGCCATCTGGTCCTCTGCACTGTTCCACGTCGGGTCCCACGGCGTATCAACGACGAGTTGCATCGCCCGACGACTGACTACGTAAGCCGCGCCGCTCGCCCACTTCGATGTATTGCTTTCTAGTTCGTACCCGCAGTAATCTACGGGCTGGAAGAATTTCAGGAAGTTTGACGGGCGAAAATAGCAGTCATCGTCTATTTTCACTACGTAGTCGTAGCCCGCGTCCAAGGCCCACGCAAACATCGCTTTGACTTTGGCGGGCAAGTCGTAGTACCCGTCTGGGGCGTCGAGTTCCACCAAGTTCGGAAAACGGACTTCTTGGACGCCCGTGCCTACGAAAAGACGAACATCAAACTTGTCCGAATATTTCTCAGACCACGCTTTGAACCAAGTATCAAGGACTGCCTGAATCCGGGGATTTGTCGGGCTATCGCGGTGCCCTGCTTGGTCGCCCGCAGCATATTTAAACTTACGGGCGGTGGTCAGGCCGACTAGAATTTTCATAGAATCTGTGGCAAGCTCTAACTTGTTCGGGCGAGAGTTGTGTAATTACCGCCGCGTCTGGAAAATACTCCCACACGGGCCTCCTGCTTTTCTCTACACACGCGGGAAGACCGCATTGGCAGCCGTAAGCGGAAGCGATGCCTATTCCCGGTTGGATGTACAAAGCATCCTTGAGTTGAATGCCGTGCTTTGCTAGAAGAGTGCCTACGCCTCTGTCTTCCGCCCAATCGTCAATCCCGTGTTCTGCAATAAGCCCCATTGATCGGCGAGACAGCCAATAAGCCCCGCCCCCGCAATAATTTCCAGGTTTCGGAATACCAGCATAATCGGATTCGATGACCTTAAATTTGGGCCAATTTATAACGCAATCGTCATCCGTTTTCTGGACAAAATCATAATTCTCTTTCAAAGCAAATTCGCATATTTTACGAACTTTGCACGGAAGCCCTGCATAGTCGTCTGGGGCGTCGAGTTCAATTAGTCCTGGAACAGAAAGGCAAGTTGGCCCTTGACCGACAAAAAACCGAATATCAATTACGCTCGAATACCCTTGGAGCCAAGTTGCATACCACGTCTCAAGAATAGTTTTTATTCGGTCGCTAGTTGGATATAAATGGTTCCTGCAAGTTACTATCGCTATTAGCTGCCTTGTTTTTTGCATATCTCTCTTTAGCATACGCACTTTGGCACGGACGGCAGTAGCCTCGAACAGTTTTACTGCTCAGGTTTTTATCAACAAATCGTTGGCATCGGGAGCACCACTTGACATCCCCGCTTGGTGGAACAAACTTCAAATGAGAAATTCTAAGTTTCTCTCGGTGGCTTTCGGAAAGATTTTTCCCTGTCCAAAACCCCGGTTGTCCCAGATGAGATTCCCTAAGCTTTTTCTTTGTATCCTCGGAAGCCTTCATGCCCGTGCTTCCTGAATATCCACCAATAGCAGTGTTCATTCCTATTTTGGGGTTGCGGGCATCTAAGCAGGCTATCCACAACTGTTCCAAATTGTTCAAATCATCTTGTGTCAGCACATTACAAACCAGAGGCTCTATGAAAAAAGACTCAATCGGATATTTCCGCAAAGCCTTATACAAGTGATTATCCCGATTTTTCTTGGCGTGATGGGCGCTGCTATATTTTTGACGCAAATATTTTTGCAGATCGCTTTTAGTCGTCTGCCCAACATAGTATTTCCCGTTTGCGAGACAATGAATTATGTATATAAGCATTATTCACTGGGTCCTATGCCCAACGGGACGTAATTGACGGAAGGATCGTCAGCCAAGTGTTTAAGAAAACGCCACGGGTCAATCACCGTCTTGCCCGTAAAATCTAAATTTTTGAACTCTGGGTCGGGCAGCATTACCACTACCGTGTCCGATACGGAAAACGAACTGTATCCCGGAGTATCGAGTGCTTCATATAAAGCAACGCCCGCAGACTCCGTATCAATCTTGGTCCCTACCTTATAGGGGTATCCAAGAATATTAACGCACTTCTTGGTGTGCTGTTTGACGACGCCCGCCAGCCAAGTAATCTGTGCCCGATTGAAACTATCAATAACGAGCGGGAAACTTTGCCCGAGGGTCGCAAGCGCCCGGTTGTCGCGAGGAAAGCACGGGCCCCCGAACGAAACACCGCCCTTCAGGTACTTATTACCGATGCGGGAGTCCATGCCCATTCCTTGGGTCACGGCGTCCACATCTGCACCGGGAATATCGTTACAGATTCGGGACAGCATGTTCGCGAACGAAATCTTTGTCGTGATGTAGCTGTTAATTGCGAGCTTCGTCAACTCGGCGTTAACGATGGACGTTCTGTAAACGGGGGCGTCCGAAATCTTCTCGTACACCGAACTGACTCGGGCTTCGGTTAACGGATCGCTCGCCCCGAGCAAAACAAAATCCGGATTCAGGAAGTCGTGGATCACGCTTCCGAGTGCGATAAATTCTGGGTTGTAAGCTAATCCGAAAGATTCGCCGCATTTTCGCCCGCTATATTTCTCAAGAGTCTCGCGAATCGGCCCCCAGGTATCGCCGGGCATAACGGTGCTCGTTATGACTACGGGATGAAATGCGAGCTTCGACTTCGCCAGCGTTCGCCCGATTTCTTCACATACGGGCAAAATATATTCGAGCGAAAATCGCCCGTCAGGATTGCTCGGCGTCGCGGTGACTACGAAAGTTACGTCCGCAAAACGGACTGCTTCGGCGATGCTGCTAGTCGCCCGAAGAATCCCTACGGGCAGTTGACTTATCATCAAATCCAAACTTGTTTCTTCAACGGGCGCTCGTCGGTCGTTGATCGCGTCAACTTTTTTCTTGTCTACGTCAACACCGACGACATGAAAGCCCTTGCTGGCTAAGCAACACGCGAGGGGCGCTCCAAGCTTCCCAAGACCGATGACTGCCACATTCTCAACCATTGCGGGCGATCACCTGTTGTTCGATCCACTTGTACGTCGGAATCAATCCTTCGTCCAGCGTGATCTTAGGTTCCCAGCCAAGAACTTCGCGGAGTCGCGTGTTATCCGAATTCCGCCCGCGTACACCTTGAGGTTTTGAAAGGTCGTGTCGGACGTTTATTGTCTTGCCCGAAATCTTAGCGATCTTGTCAACCAACTGATTGACGGTCACAAGTTCTTCGGTCCCGAGATTCAACGGGCTTCGGTAGTCCGAATCCATTAACCGTACAAGGCCCTCGCAGCAATCATCGACGTGCATAAAGGAACGGGTCTGTTCGCCGTCGCCCCAAACATCAATCGTGTCGCCGTCTTCGGCTTCCGCTATCTTCCGCGAGATTGCGGCAGGTGCTTTTTCTTTTCCGCCGTCATAAGTTCCAAGCGGCCCGTAAACATTATGGAACCGAACGATTCGAGTATCTAGCCCGTAATCTTTGGCGTAGTAGCGGGCAAGTTCCTCGGTGAACAACTTTTCCCAGCCATACCCAGGTTCGGGATCGGCGGGATAGGCATCTTCTTCTTTTAGCGGAGTTACATTCGCGTCGTGCTGTTTGCCAGCGGCATAGACGCAGGCGGAACTCGAAAACAAAAACTTTTTTACTTTCCACATCCGCGCCGCATCAAGCATGTTGATATTGATACGAATGTTGTTTCCCGCTATGTCTGCAAGGTACTCGGTGATAAAACCAATTCCACCCATCCAAGCCGCGAGGTTGAAGACTTCTTGGACTCCCTCGGTTGCTCGCAAACAATTGTCGAAAACTCGTAAGTCCGCGATCCGAAAGTCATCTGCGGGCGATTCGTCATACTCGGGATATTTCAAATCCACGCCCCGGACCCAGTGCCCGTCAGCCTTCAGCCGTTTAACCAACCAAGAGCCAATGAACCCGCCCGCGCCCGTAACAAGAATCCTTTTCATACCGTAGCCTCTGCCAAGAGATGCCAACCGATTTTCTTCTCTAGCCAAAAACGGAACTTATCGGGAAAGTATTTCCACGGGGCGGCGAGCTTGTACTCGTGCCGCTTATAAGCATCGATATCGTACGGGAAAATATGGTCCACGGAAATCTTCTTGACGTGGAACCCGTTTCGTTCAAGCATCGCCCGCAATTCCCGTCTGGAATATACGTGAGTGACGGGACAGCCCGTCTGTGCTTCTGAATATCGGGCGACCAATTCTTTGAATTTCCAGAACTGCCCGTGCCCGTATTTCAACAGAATCCAGAGCGATTTCCACGAATACTTGTTGTACACCATGATCTTGAGCGTGCCGCTTTTCCGAATGTACGGGCGTATTTGATCCAGAATTTTTTCGGGTGACGGGCTGTGGTGGATGCTTCCGAAGGCGTATATCAAATCGTAAGGACCCGTGTGGGCCGCAGGAGTGCCGATAAAATCCTCGCCGTTGACTCGCCAAAAATCAATATCAACTTCTACTAGCTCGGCGCGTTTACGGGCAACCTTTAAAGATTCTTCTGACAGATCAATTGCGGTTACTTCAGCCCCCGCTTGCGCGAAGTTGATTGCATCGGTCCCAATTCCGCAACCGATCTCTAGTACTTTCTTCCGTGTCCACTTTCCGAACTCGGCGAAGCCCGGAATATGAGGCTCGACAAAGTATTTTCGATCCTGAACTTCGAAGTGATATTCAAGCGTATCGGTCGGAAACTGGGAATGTCGAATATTACACGGGCGGGCGTTCCAGTAATCACGAACCGCGTCAATTGTCTGTAGAGTCATAGTCGTGCTGTTTTCAGAATATTAGCGGGCAACCGTTGTCCGACCGAATGTTCGTACTGCAAAGCCGCCGCGCCCGTTGGATAAGGAATATTCAACTTCCCGCGAACTTCAGATTCCACTTCGTCCCTTAACCGTACAAGCTCGGGAGCCGAAAGATAATCCGTCCACACGAAGGCTTTGTATTCTCCAGGCTTCCCTTTGTAATACCCGACCTCGGCGTTCGGGTCGGTGTTTTCCATGTACAAAGCATCGCCGTTAAACTCGTATCGGTAAACAGGTTCTTTTACCAATACCGCGTTATCCCAATATGGGGTTCCGGGATACGTCGTGATTACCGTGCAATCGAAGTCATCGGGCTTTTCCGCGAGCAGCCAATCTCGGGTTGCGAGGATTGTTTCTTCACTCTCCCCCGGATGCCCGAAACTCATCAGGGCCTTTACTTTCAGCCCGTACTTATGGGCTGTTCGAAGCATTCGGGTGTTATCTTCGAGCGACGCCTTCTTGTTAATGTTCTTCAGGATTCTCGGGTGAGCGGATTCAAAGCCGCATAGCAGCCAACGGAAACCCGCGTCGTACATTGCCTTCGCTTGTTCTTCGTTGAACAACTCGGCTTTCACAAACCCGCGAAGCCGCCAGTCAATGCTTGTGGCTTTAATCTTCTGGCAAAGATCAACCAAACCTTTGTTGACGTTCAGTTCGTCATCGTAGGCCATAAGCCCGCGAAGCCCGTACTTCTCGTTGATCGCGAGCATCTCGGCGACTACGCTGTCCGCCGTCCGGCTTCTGATCCTGCGAAGCATCGGGGAGAATCGCCCGCCACAGAAACCGCATTCGAAAGGGCAGCCAAGTTGAAACACCGCGCTCGTTGCTTTCTCGCCGTCTACCGTATAGTGGTAGCTTGCCATGTCCACTAAATGTCTTGCGGGCAACGGTGACTCAGAAAATTCTTTCGAAGATACCCACAAATCTGACTTCGGATCGTCGGCGTCAATCAGCCCGTATTCCCGAATTGCCCGAAAGATTGACTTCTCGCCGTCGCCCGCGACAACCGTATCAAAGTTCTGCATCAGGAAATCCAAGGCGGCGAGCGCCCGTTGATTTCCTCTTTTTACCGCCGCGTGTACCAAGGTCGGGTGCGGGCCACCAAGGATCGTCTTGCCTTTCAAGACTTTCCGTATTCTTACTGCTGCGGGAATCTGCGGGGTAGTTGCCGTTATCGCGAATAGCTCGCAGCCTTTATAATCCGCTGCCGCTTCTTCGTAGTTCGCGACGCCCGTTAAATCCAGGTGATCGACTTCCCAGCCCGCTTGCTCAAGAACCGCGCCGATCTTCAAAATTCCGAGACTGACGAAAACTCTCTGGTCAAGCAGGAATCCAGAAGGCGGGGTCACCAAACAAATCTTGCCCTTGCTGGGCTGCGGGATTCCTGATATCTGAACGAGCATGCTTAGTGAACCAAAAACAACCTGCGCCTTCGTCTACGTCCTCAGCGATGCGGGGATCAGCGCCCTGAATAAATTTCTGTGGTTGCTCTGATGGAACGAACGAAAACTCCTTTAGGTGCAAGCCGGAGAACATATACAAAACTTGTTCGTAGGAGTAAATCCGGTGAGCATTAAATACCAGCTTCGGAACCCCCATCGGCAAGACAATCAGGAGGTCGCCGCCCGGAGCCAAAACCCGCTGTAATTCACGAGCCGCCTTGAGATCGCCGTCTGGATCGATCTTGTCGTAATAACGACCGAGACCGACGTGCTCCATTGCGTGCATACACGATAGAGACTTTACCGAATTATCCGGAAAACGGATATTGGTTAAATCCGCAATGCCCGTCTTAAACCCCGGCAAAGGAATTTTCATCGGGCGGAGATCGTAGGCTGTAAGATTCAAGAACGCGGATACTAGGGTTACGAAGTACGAACAACTTCCAATATCCACATGATGCTCGGGCAATGTTTGGGCCAAGACTCTGGCCGCCCAACCCGTATGCAGGAGGTATATTGTGTTGTATGTAACATCGATTTCCGATTCATCCAGAACGGGATGAAGTTCCACACGGGGAAAGCGCCCGCTATCTAGCTTCTTGAACTTTTCGAGACTCTGATCGAACTCCGCCCGATCCATTTCTTTAGTAGATCGGATACACGTTCAGCCCGTACCCATTGACAGGCGGGGCCGCGCTAAACGTAATGGTAACTACGGTTCCAGACAGAGAAGCGGTATAGGTGAGACCGCCGCCTCCGGGAACGGACATGGCCGACGAGTTGACGCTAGTGGGGGCGTTGCACTTTGGATCGCTCGCGAACCAATTTATAGCTTTTGCTTCAGCGGGCGTATCAACGTTGCTGAACAAAAAATACTGATCTTTTAAAAGATCAAAACTAAAAGTTGAGGAAACCCCGTCTGTGAGAACTACGACCGCAATTCCGGTTGTTAGTTGGTTTGCCAATCTATCTCCTATTAGTTTATTTGGTACGTGAAAAATTCGTGCCCGGCAAAACCCCACCGCGCCCCGTTCTCTTTTCCGTGTGGTTTGGAATCATCCCAGTACGGGCAGTACCGTTCGTTATGCGAATGCGTCAAATGATAGGTCGGTTCGGGCAAGTAAATCTGCTTCCACCCGCGAGCGGCGGCCAAATATACTGTCTCGCCATCCGAAGTAACGGTGTAATCCGTTTCCGGGTGCCCGCGCATCTCAAACCAGTTCTTTCGGGACATCAGAAAGAAGTCGCCCGACTTGTTGAAGTGCAGGGGCTCACTCCTACCGATTGGCGGAGGGTACGTAAACTTCCCGTTGGCGTCGGGCTTTACGAATCCAGGATGCCCGTTAGGCTTTCCGTTAACGAGCGATTCGCACGCCCGGTGAACCTGAAATACTTTCCCGTCGCGGACATCATAACTGTCTGTACGGTAGAAAGCGTCGGGCTCCAAATTCTTTAGCCGGAGGAGCAAAGCTTCGCTGTAAATATTGTCGGGATTCGCGGACAACACGTACTCGCCCGTAGCCCGTCTGATCCCAACGTTCTTCGCCCACATCTCCCAGAAGACTTCGCGTCTCGGGTTAGGAACCAGATTGTGGACGGTCTCTGGAACCTCAATAAATTTTACGGGCAGTGTCTTTCGCTGCCAATTCAAAACATGTGCAACTCGCGGGGTATCTGCGGGCGGATTCCATTCTACGAACGTAATGTCCGCGTCAAGCCCGATCTTAGCCGACAGCTGAAATAGGTTGTCGATGCACGCCTGCGTCCGGCCTATGAAATCTCCGCCGTATCCACGATTGTTGCAGGCGTATACAAAACTTAGGTAACTCACAGGCGCATCCAGCTTTCGGGCACAATTTCCGATCCGTCGTGCGGACTGCCGGGAACAAACCACTGTTTCGGGGACACAATAATTTTTTCGGGATTCTGTTGAAGCCACGCGCCCCACCAGCTAAACGAGCTGTTCGCGGTGATCGCGTGTTTGCAGCGGGACATTAAAAACAAGTCCTCGTGCTCGGTGCCCGAATCCGTTTTCCGTACTTCGTGTTCGAGCGACTCGGTTACGCCCGTAGAATTGTGATCCACAAAAGTCGCCGGATACCCGAAGACTTGAATATTCTGCTTGCACCACTCGATATCGTCCGAGAAGATAAAGAAGTGCGGGTCTTTAACTCGGGTCGAAATGTAACTCGCTGCCCGCTGGTAATAACTCTGCGGGCAAACTCCGTGGTTCTTCAGACCGCTCGCGGACAAGCTGTCGGTTCTCCGAACGTGCAGGAACACAGAATTCGTGTTATGAATCTGATTCGCCACTGCCAGAGACTTGTTGCTTGGGTAGTACCGAAGCGTTAGGTCTTTTCTAACTTGTTCCTCGACGCCCGCGAGGTACTTCTCGTTCTGCCAGTAGCCGATAAGCGTCGTATCCTGCTCGTACTTTTTAAGGAATTCCGGGTGAAACCGCAGATTGCCTTCTTGGACACATTGCCCGCGAATCGGCCCGAACTGGCAATCGGTATTAAACCTGTCGAGCGCCCAAGCCCGTTGGGGCTGATGCTCGAACCACGACCGCTCGATAAATACATCGTTCCCGAGGGCTTTTAGGGCGAGCGAAAAGGCGTACATGAAAGCCTGATTTCCGAAACCACCCATTGTCCGGATCGTAACGGCCATGACTAGATTTTATGGCTGCTTTTCGTGTTGTGGATAGCAATCCTATCGAGCAACCCGTCCATCTGTTCTTGCAGACGCAGGACTTCGCCTTCCAAATATTCTACCCGCTGGGTCAGAGAAAGCTCGACGAACTCTTTCGGAAGCCCGAGAGTTTCTTGGACTGTCGGCCAATCTACGGGCAAGAGGTTGTATTGCTCGGGCGGAAGACCGCGACCTTGCAACGGGAGGCTGTCCGTTTCCTGTACAGGGCTTTGATAAATCGCGTCCGCAGGCTTCCATGACGCTGCCCAGTCGGTATTAACTTCTCGCGGGCGAAGTGTTTCAAGGGTGTTCGAAGCCCGAGGTCCTCGGTAGGGAGTAGGCGCTTCTTGCCCGTCTTTCAGAATAGTATCTTTTTCGTTCATAAATTTTTTAGTTCTGCGAGCCCGCCAGCAAAATATGAATCACCCATTGCAGACGTTCGATAACCGCGTATTCGTAAGCTGCGACGCCCGTAACCGCTAAAACATAGACTGCCAGAATCCATCCCGCAAGCTTGGTCATTTCTTTACCTCGGCTGAGAACGCTTTAGCTCGGGCAATGTCTTCGGGCTTGAAGTTCAGAAAGTACGCGAATCCTAAATCCATGCTCACGCCCTCTCGGGTTTGCATCTGATCGCCCGAAAGGACCGCGACAAGAACCCCAGAAGTATTGAAGATACCCGCGCCGGACTCGCCCGGAAACGCTTGGATATCAATCAGGATTTTATCGGGCTCGCCTTCTCCCATCGCGGCGGCCATTGATCGATCAACCTTGAGTCCCGCAACGTATCCCTTCTGGTAAATATCCGTCCAGTCACCCGGATTCCCGATGGTAAAAACATCGTCCGTAACCTGCAAAGACTTCTGGTCTACTTCAACGTAGTCCGCGAACGTCACACCCTTCAGGAGCAGGATCGAATGATCCTGGCCGTCCCTTATGCGGGCGACGATAGCAACGGGGTTCTCTTCGCCCCTAATGTACAAATCATCGCTGGGAAGCTCGCAGTGCGTAGCCGTGAGCAGCGCGTGCGGTCCAATTGCCGTGGCGGAGCATCGGGCACCGTCCGAAACCGTCATTTGCCCGATCTGATAACTTGCCTTATGCGCCTTAATGATTGCGGGCGAGATCGCGAACGCGGGCAATGATAAACCGAGAACTACGAGCAGCAGAACAAACTTCTTCACGGGCGTCCTTCATTGTCCAGCGCATCATTAAAGTCGCCCGGATATCCGGCCCGCTGTTCGACTGATTAAAATTTGCCCTGGCTGCCAAAGCAGCCTCAATAGGTGCGGGCCACACCAGCCATGCCATCGCTAACATCTAGGCCGGAGACGCTTGCAAGACCTTGGTACAAAACTCTAAACTTTCGGGGGTCTGCACCTTTTCAGGCCGGGGCTGTTAGCCCACAAGACCCCCTACTGGCCCGTGATTCGGGCGATTGGTGAGCATTCAACTAATACTTGAGACCTTACTTATTTTCAGGAGTCAAACCGCTCTCACCCTGCGTGAACTTGTTCCAAGAACTCTTTCGTTTTCCTTCCGGGCGACTGGACGGGTTCTTCCCGCTTGTGCATCCAGTCTTCGAAGGTAATCGGCGGTAGTCCGATCATCGCCCGATACTTAACGAAACTCAGGTACGTCTCTTCGTACGTTACCATTATTCGGATTCCTCGGGCAAATCTCCAGAAGTGTCTTTCTCCCGATCTTCGTGCCCGTAGATGAGCCACTTTCGCCGTCCGCGATTCATACCCAAACCGTGGTCGTGCAGGACGTTATCCCAGAACTCTTTCTCTTCCTTAGATGGTTGATCGGGCACACTACCTCGTACATACATGATTCTTTGTCTGTAAGTTGTTGATTATAGGTTCTGACTATCCGTTTTCCGTACAAGGTCCGTCTGTAAATCCTACAGCTTGCCCGTCAACTGCCACAATGTAAGTCTTCCAGCCAGTACGGTCGTCGTAGCAGTACGGGCGAATATTGACCGAGTGGTTCCCGCCCTCCAACAGTCCTACGCCCGCCAGATGGTTTAATAGCGCTTGACGGTTTGGAAGGTCTACAACTTCGGCCATTGACTCCGCTAAGCCGCCGCGTTGTGGCCGGAACTTCACTGTTCGTTCCTCAGATTACGATGTGCGGCGGGAGGACTTCGCCCGAAGGCTTGCCGTCGAGAGTGATTCCACGGGCAATTGATCCGTCGTCTATTTTCTGGATTACACCGATGATGTGGTCGGGCTTCAGGGATATAGCATCGCCCGTAGTGAGTTCATTGCCGATAAAATCTAGTATTTTCATGGAGTTACCTTCCCTTGTGGTTTGTTAATATCATATTCTTCAAGATAATGACAGTAGTGTTCGGGAGGATATTCTTCCTTCAGGAATCTCTGGCGGGCCTCGGCGGTCTCTTTATCCGTCCAGATGGAATCGATCTCGTTCCCCTCCCACGCGGGCCCGTAACTAACTGCCCAAAGTTTCATGGAGTTACCCTTTCTTCGAACTTTTTGACGTAACTCCGGATGCCCGCCTGCAAAACCCGAATATCCTGCATCCATATGAACGTGAATCCTTTGTATTCGGGATCGCTCCACCTGTCGTATTCGGCGTCCAGCTTTGCCAACAGTTCGTCAACGGTCATAGGTTTTTCCACGGGCGACGTGTAGATATCCCCGTCAAAAGCGTTTGGCATTACCCCTCCTTGGGTTGTCGGGCACAGATAAAGTATCTGCCCGGACGATTCGCAATCTGTACTTTATCGAAGATTGTGTCGCCCACTCCATCAGGCACCTTCTTGCGGAAGTATCGGACGTATGTATCTGCATCTTCAGAATTTAGCCACGTGCAGCGTTCCTTATCCGAATCTAGCATGGCGACCAGAGATGACTTTCCCCGCGTCAGATCAAAAAAGGGCGTAAATATTACATACCATTTCTTGTACGGGTTTCTAGGCTCGTCTACTGGAATTGGTCCGCTCGGATTATACCCGCCCATTACCCCTCCTGTTCATTTTCCGCACTATGCCACTTGTCCTTGCACGGGTCCCCCCCCCCCCCCCCCCCCCCCCCCCCCCCCCCCCCCCCCCCCCCCCCCCCCCCCCCCCCCCCCCCCCCCCCCCCCTCCCCCCCCCCGCCCCCATACTCACAGCAGGTTTCGTCGGGCGCGAGCTTCCGGATCGCCTTATCGCCCGAATCGCATGTGGGACACTTGTCCATTATCCGTATTAGTCCTTTGGCTCCGCGCTGGGCGAAGCCGCTGTATCCTCAAATCGTTTTCGCAGCGATTCTCTACTTTCGGGCGTCCGCAGTGAGCCCTGATTCAGCCAGTCCGCAAGTCTCTGCCAACCGCCCCACCAGAGTCCCGGTTGCGAAGGAATTGTCTCAGGCTGGCCATTGCAGAATATTCCGAATAGCGTATCGGCCTGGAGGGGTGGCCGCAGTGAGCCCTCCCCATGTGCTCTGGCATTAGCGCAAACTGTATCGTCGCTGCCATCGACCTCAACCAACAATCCACCGCACAGATTGCAGAATAAATCTGGTCGCTGATGGCTGATATGGTCGGTCGGGCAGACGTGGGGCGAACGGTAGCCTTCGCACCATTCGATTCGACGGGCAGGGCTGTTGCAGTGAGGACAGCGCGACATTTCTGGCGGTAGTGAGCCCTCCGCTACAACGTCAGAGAATTTTACCCACTCTCCCGTTGCGGACTCTTCCATCTCGGCAGAGCATCCGTTTTCGTCTGTCTGGTCGCAAGCCTCGCCATAGTGCAAGTCGTAACGTTGGGGCAGTGAGCCCTCCCGCGCCTCCGCCAACACTCGCTCAGGGACATTTAAGTCAAATATAGCCATGATCTGAGGGTAGATTTCAGTCGGCAATCCAATTGGAATCGGGAACTCCCCGCGCGTGAACTTCGCAGAGCGCAAAGCAATCTCGAATCTCTGTCGCGGCGTGTACAGCTTCTTGTCTGTCATCGTTTGTCCGTTTTCCGTATTAGTTCTTGCTCCCAGCTTTCCATCTTCGTAAAGAATTGTTGTTCCTCTGATGAAGCCCCTGTTCAGGCTTTGTCATCCAGAAACAGTTCCGAGGTCCGTAGTTCCCTCTGTCTAGAATTCGCCCCAAGGTTGTACCGCTCGGGCGCTCCCCCATGTCGGCAAGGAAGTTACGAAAGTCACCCCATCTCGGAACTATTTTGACACCCTTTGCCCCGTAATGCTTATACCCGTCCGAAGTATTTGAGCGGCACCTAGCAATCATATGCCACCACGACACGTAGGTCGGGGTCTTAGTCTGCCTATGCTGCTTGTTCCTTCCAGGCGGTCGAAGGCGCATCTCCGCCTGACGCTCCGATAGGGACTTTTTCCTGCCCACGAGAATCATTATGCAGGAACCTTAGTAATTTGTCAAGCCCCGCCCCCTTGCGCCGCTAAGACACCCTTTTTGACCGTTAAGCGCCAGATAAGCGCATTTAAGAAACCACGGGAAAACGGGACTTAGACTAACGGAATCAATGTCTTGCTACCCAAGCCTAGGCTCGCCGCAGACCGGGGTGGTGGGGTAGAGCGCCCGGTGGCATCTCCAAGATAACAATCCTTTTACCCAAGGGACCCTAAAGTGGTACACAACCGAACTGTCTCCCCGATCCAGGCGCATCTCGGGGTGTACTCTGACGCATCGGGCTTGCATTCGCTTCATTCTAATTGGGTTAGCGGATTCGTTGGAATTTGTTGTTGAGTAGAAAACTCAACAGAAATTTCTGGTGGGAGATCGTGGCTGCTAATGGGGTCAAGTGGGAAATTGAAATCGAGCGTGGTTACTGTGTGCCATACAGTATTACTTTGGTAATCAGTCTTTAGCGGGCAAGTGTTGGGCCTTGCCTCAGAACGAACCAAACTAGGTATTCGATATTGCAAACGCCTCTAGCTCGCTGCAAGCATCCAAAGGGATCATCTTGCGCGTCTAGCCATTTGGTTATTATCTCCTTATCTTTCGCTGTCATGTACTCATTTACGGGTGACCTGTTGTCCATTTTCCGTATTTCTTCTGGCTTTTCCTGATATCGCGGGCAAGTTTTAGTACAATCGCTCACAGAAGGGTTCGTTTCGGTTTATGCGCCTTCCGAGCACGCCTCGCGCATCCCAGCGGGCATACGGATGCCAAACCAGGATCATGCCCTTAACCTGCTCGAACTGCAAGCCCGCTAGCCGCATTCGTCTGTGCTCTCTGTCTGCGTATGATCCACACTGCACGAACATAGATAATCTTTCTTCTGCCTCTGTGTTGTTTACGGGCGTCAATCTATCCCATTTACCGTATTCCTCCGGCGCAGGCAGCGAATGCAAGGCCCAAACTCGCCTTGGTGATCCGTGGTTCGCTGGCATCGCTCGCAGTATGCTTCCCGCTCGATTACCATAAAGCCTGACATCGTGTATTCTTCACATCGCTCATGTTGCATTCGGGCGTCCAATCTTATACGGAAAATGAACTGTCTAACCTATTGATTACGGGCAAGTTGCTTCTGTCTAACCACGTATTGCAAAGCCTCGGACACGTTCTTCCATCCCGATTGCTCGCACAGGTCTCGGACTCGGTTTACCAGCAGATACCAGTCTGCGGGCGTAAGTATTGGATAGTCTTTCGGGTTTGGTTCGGGCATAATCCTCTTTCCGTACAACGGGAAAAATGCCCGCAGACCTAGTGAATCTGCGGGCTTGCGGAAACAAAACAAAATCAATTACTTACGGGCAATCTATTCGGTTTTGGTTGCGGGTTGCTCATTGCAAAATGGCACGGTGTACGGGCCAAACTCTCCGTGTCGCACGATTGCAAACCCTTTGCCTATCGCACACTCATCACCCGTAGTCTTGTCAATCCGCAAGAAAACCTCGTTGTCGTTCACGTCTTTCACTCGCTCAATCTGGTATTGGTGCGGGCGTTCGCAGCCCGCTAACAATCCACACAACAGAAGCAAGCTGACTGTTCTCATTTCGTTCCTCCGTAATTCCTCAGCCATTCCCCAAAGTCTTTGATCGTGGGCTCGGACGTGTCGATTCCGTCCAGGATGCCCTTCTTTTCGGGCGTCCGATGCCCGCAAGCAACGATCAGGAAGCATAGAATCAGGAACATTCCGTAACTGAGATGCATTTGTTTGTTCTCCGTACTCGCTAATCATATTGCATGCGGGCGACCAAAGTCAACAATTATTTTCTTGACTCAGTACGGAAAACGACTTATAGTCCGTAAGTATGGGAAAACGTTACGAATCCACGCTCGAATACGTTGCTGCGAGCTTGGCTTGTATCGTGATTCGAGTCTATGCCGTGCTCGCCCGATACGTATGGAAATGACAGAAATTGTCGTTCAGATGCCATTTTCGGGCAGAATACGGAAAATGGACAATCGCCCGTATGATTCTAAAGGCTTTGAGTTTGGCAAGCAGGTTGCAACAATCTGAGTAAGCCCGCAAGGGCAGAAAAGAGGCCGAACATGAGATCAATTGAGCAGAATGAAATTGCGGAGAATGAGACATTTGTGATAATCTTGGATTCGGGCAAGTCGATGTTGCCCGAAGGATATGCGATTCCATACTTTACGGGCGATATCCCAGAGGAGATGCGCTAAATGTGCTGTTGGCTACTGATTCTTGTTGTGATCTTGCTTGCGGTCAATAGGCGCATTGATCAGCTAATTGACTACGCTTTTGACAAGTGGCAAGGGAAAACCAAGTACGGAAAATGAATCAACCAACCAGAGACTTACTAACTCGGTCATTCGGATTACGGGCGATTCTGTTACGCCCGAAAATACGGACGATCCACAGCAAGCCCGAAGACTTAGCATTTTGGTTCGGGCGATTGGACAAGTTTCAGGCAGAAACGCCCGCATGGGCTGAAAATATTTGGCTCGCGGGCTTCGAGTGCATGATAGAATCTAGTCGGTAAACGGAGGAGAATATGAAGACAAAATTGGCGCTTCTAGCGGCATTGGCTATATCAAATTTGATATGGTTCGGGCAATACCGAAAACTCCAATATGAACTCGGGCGAACCGAGGCGTATTTGGAATGGTCAAACTCGATTATTCGGGCGATACGTATCATCCCAGCGGGCGCTCGCCCGATTACAAGAGACGCCCAAGGACACGAAACCATCGGCATGCCGCTGGCCGAAGATACACCAGTATTAACTAAGCCGGACGCTTTTGACCAAATAGAAGCAGAGCGAAACGGGATGCCCGATCCGACTGTCTATCAGATACGGAAAACGGATATCGGCGAAGCCCGTGTAACATGTTTGAACGGCGGAGATGCTACGATTAGGCCCGTGGATGAATTCGGGCAGATTATCGTTAGCTGTGGCAAGTAATCGCCAGAATGTTACTCGTGTTACTTGTCCGCTGAGACTCGGAGGCTTTATGTCAATGTCTTGGGTTACAAATGACGCGGTTTACGTGCAAGATGCGCTCCGCGAATTCAATTTCAGGCAGCCCGCGTATACGAAACCAGCAGAGAATTTCGGGCAACTGTCGCCCGAGAATCAATCCTGGGTTTTAATGCGGGCAGCCGAACTTAAGACCGAGGCGAGCCGATGACGGAGAAAATCCTAAGCTTCTGGTATTGGCTCGAAGACTGGAGTTTAATCTGCTTTGCGGGCTGGGCTTTGCTTGCGGGCTTGGATTGGTTATTCGGGCCTGTCAGAAAGCGATAACAATTTCTGTCATTGTACGGAAAATGTACAATAGGTCGCCCGTAAGTTATTGATTTTACTTGCCCGAGGGTTTGGAACTCGGTTTGCAACTACCAGTACAGAAAACGGATTACGGGCGATAGCCCGAAACGATCGGACCAGACCTTTAAACGGAGGAAAATATGTCACAGAGAGACCGAAACGAATTCGTACACTTTTTCATGAAGTATGCACCGTTATCGTTGGAAGAGAAGTACGGCAGTCTTCGGAATGCCGCTCTAAAACTCATGCGATACGCTGCCACTCACGTTCGGATTGAGGCCGAGCTAACCAACGGCTACAAGGATCATGCGGGCAATTGGGACTTCGCCCGAACACAAAAGGCTATTGCCAAGCGTAATCGGATTGACGCCAAGATGGAAGCAATTGCGCCTATCGTTTACGGTGCATTAACCGTCAGTGTTCGGATGGACAATAGGGAATTCTATATTCCTGCACGAGGATAACATGCGTAAAACGATCCTGCTCCTTCTCACGCTAGTCATGCTGGTTAACCTTGGGTTTGCTTCGGGCATCCGTCGTCATTCGGTTGCCCGAAAATCGGTTCGGAAAACGTACACGATTCATAAACCTGCCCGTAGACATCAGAGGAGATAACATGAAGTTTGAAATAAAAAATCGTTGGACCGCCGAGGTTATTTTCAGTTCGGATTCCGTAGATTTGCGGGCGTCCGTAACTGCGGCAGTCAAAACTGGGGCGAACTTGCAGTCGGCGGACTTGCGGTCGGCGGACTTGCAGTCGGCGAACTTGCAGTCGGCGAACTTGCGGTCGGCGGACTTGCAGTCGGCGAACTTGCGGTCGGCGAACTTGCGGTCGGCGGACTTGCGGTCGGCGGACTTGCAGTCGGCGAACTTGCAGTCGGCGAACTTGCAGTCGGCGAACTTGCAGTCGGCGAACTTGCGGTCGGCGGACTTGCAGTCGGCGAACTTGCAGTCGGCGGACTTGCAGTCGGCGAACTTGCAGT
>Ga0210393_10000101_pt1 | contig 95480 bp, 76 predicted proteins | sample IncBWC27OmetaG_FD_160068 | JGI IMG/M metagenome (GOLD analysis project Ga0210393, IMG submission 160068) | Forest soil microbial communities from Barre Woods Harvard Forest LTER site, Petersham, Massachusetts, United States - Inc-BW-C-27-O ... | reverse complement strand
GCCTGTCGACCTACCTCCGCGTGAAGATGATGCCTTTAGCCCGCTGCTTGAAGACCTCGAAACCACTGATCTTTCCACCCGGGTCTCTCGTAAATACCAATGTCAGGAAGTCTTCGGCATTGAACTCATCTCGCGCGAGCGGGCTCAGGGGCAAAGGGGGAGACCATCCGTTGTGCAGTACGAGTTGCATTTGCTCGACCGTGAATCTGTATTCGGTATGGAGCTCGGTACTCGTGTAGTTGCCGGCATATTGCAACAGGTCTCCTGCGCTTAGCCGAGTCGTGTCGACGCGAGTCAGGACGAGCTCGTCTTCGCCGGCTTCCGTGAAGATCGCTTGCATCTTCGTGCCTCGTGCCCCAAACGCCACGTTGACATCATCAGTTGAGTTCAGCGACAGAGTGAAGCGCCCAAGGGACACCGGCATCATCGGTACAACAGAGGTCTCCTGCTGTAAGCCTAACCGCCCGTTCCTTGCCACGAAGGTCCGGACACCATCATGTGAGGCGTCCTCATAGTTTCCAGCGTATGGTGCTGGGTCGAACGCGCTTCGCGTTGCCGCAACGCCGGTGGCGACTGGCGGACCAGTCTCACTGGTGAAATCACTAGCGAGATAGAGATCCGCAACACGGTGCGCAAGCCCTTCGGCGTTGGCACCCGCTACGTTGCACAGGCAGATGACTGTGAAGCGCTGCTTCGGGAAGCGAAGTAGCTCGGTGTTATACCCAAACAGGTTTCCGCCGTGCTCGACGGTAGGCAGGCCGCGGTAATCGCTTATTTGCAGGCCGAGTGCATAGTCGATCTCCTTCCCGCTATTCAGGCGCCCACGTACCTGCAGTTCCTTCATTACGGAGCCATCGGCGAGCTTGTCGTCATAGAAATTCTGATCCCAACGGAGCAGATCATCGACGCTGCTCATTAACCCACCATCGCCGACTTTGTCGAAATTGGTAGACCAGTCGACGAGGAAATCCCCTTTGGGGCCCGGCTCATAGGCCGCTACCCGGCCGGGCACAACTTCGGTACGGGCGTCGAAGAAGCGTGTATGAGTCATGTGAAGCGGCTGAAAGATGTTTTTCTGCGCGAATTCTGATAGGGGCTCCTTGCTGACGCGATGCACGACCTCGGCCAGGAGGAGATAGTTCGTGTTGCTGTACGAGTACTTATCTCCGGGCGTGAAGTTCAAACCTTTCTGTCGCGTCACGAGGTCCAGCAGCTCGGGAAACGTATAGACGTCGGCGACGTCGCGGCCCGAGAGCGTCAGGAGACCCAGGTAGTCCCGGAATCCGCTCGTGTGATGCAGCATCTCCCTGAGCGTAATCGGGTGCCCATAATCAGGGAGCTCCGGGATGTACTTGTGCACGTCATCATCGAGGGACAGAAGCCCGCGGTGCTCGAGGATGACAATACTCGCCGCAGTGAACTGCTTGGACACCGAGCCCATGTAGAAGACCGACTCGCTCGTGAGAGGCACGGCAAGCTCCAAGCTCCCCTCGCCATAACCACGCCGGTAGACGAAGCTCCCGTCCCGGATGACGCCCAGTGAACATCCTGGGGAAGCGGGCTTGTCGTAGGCGGGGAAGATCTTATCGACAGCCGAATCGTCGGGTTTTGCCGGGAGCGCTGGGCAGATCACGGCGATGCACAGCAGGAACATGGCGGAACGCATTTGTATTCTCCTCGATCTTGAGCCGCGCAAGACCTACGAGTCTCCGCGCGGTTGGGGGCCATCTGATCTGAATTTAGATGGTCGGGACCCGCTGAAGGTTTAAATCAGGCCGGTTGTCCTAGGTGAACATGTGTCGCTCGAGCCCTCTGCGAGCGCATGTGTCGGCGGGGTGTGGTGTGACACCTGCGCTCCCACGCCACAATCGTAGAGGCATTGCGCGAACCGTAATTGGGGCACCCCATAGCTGCCGTTCGTGACCGGCAGAAACGGGTCCGAAAGGCGACTCTCGGCCATGCGACTACGATTTATGAGGATACTGCATCTGACTCCGAAAACGCTGCCGCCGTGAGCTCGACGTCGGCGCGCGCATGAGTGAGGGTGCCTACGCGCGTGCGCTCGAGAAAGTCCGCATCGAGCCACACTTCCACTTGATCCGTCATGGTGCGCGCTCTTTGAGATTCGGTGCCTGTGCGCGCGCGCTGCTGCGACGGCGGCGCACCGGGAGCGCTTGGTCTTGAAGGAGCCGACCGGCCTTATCGTCGCGTGCCAGCGCGTCGAGGTCGCTCTCAAGTCCGAGCACCGCGAGAATTCGAAGTAGGGTGCCGAGTGCGATTGCCGGGCTTCCCGCCTCGGCGCGAAACAGCGTCATCCGTGAGATGCCCGCGCGCTGACAGGTCACTTCGATCGTTAGTCTTCGGCGCAAGCGGGCGAGCCGCAAGCGCTCGCCGAGCGCTGCAAGGACACGCTTTTGACCGGGGTAGAGGGGCGGCTGTTTTGCTGGCATGTATCGCAATATAGGCTAATAAGCTGAAATAGTCTATAACGCGATACTAATACAACACTATAGGAGCCCTAACTCTATGATATCTAAGGCTGCTTCTCAGAGAGTGGGATCGAAGGACGCTCGGTGGGCCGCAAGTGGTACGTCTCCGCCGCAACACCCAACACCATACGTGATGTTATTACTGATGTGATAACATCATCCATCAGTACATTTGTCACTCTAGATCTCCCAATACGCTACGTCGAGGTGGGAAATGGTTGCGTTAAAAGTCCGCAAAGTAGGAAATTCGCTCGGGCTCGTGCTTCCTAAAGAGGTAGTGAGCCGCCTCCGTACGGGCGAGGGGGAAGAGGTTTTCCTTATCGAGGGTCCTAACAATACCTACCGACTCACGCCCTTCGACCCAGCTTTCCAGAAGAAGATGGAGAAGGCCGAAGACATCATGTCGCGTTACCGGAATACGCTTCACGTTCTATCGAAATGAGCGAGCCAATCTGGATCGAGGACGAACTCGTGCTCGCGATCCACGATCGGCAGCTTATTGAGCACGGTGGTGCCGAGGGGTTGCGTGATGAATCTCTCTTCCAATCGGCACTCGGTCGGCCGCTAAACCATTACGCGTACGAAAGCACCGATATTGTCGAGCTTGCGGAAAAGTACACGGCGGGCATTGTGCAAAATCGCCCGTTCGTCGACGGCCATAAGCGAACCGGGTTCGTCGTCGGCGTGCTTTTTCTTGAGCTCAATGGCTATCGGTTCACGGCCAGCGAGGAGGCAGCGGCGCAGGCTGTCCTTGAGCTTGCCGCCGGCACGTTGGAGGAGAAGGGTTTCTGCGAATTTTTGCGCGCCAACTCGAAGCGGGCCAGAGGCCGCTGACGCGAGCAAGGGTAGGGATACCTGCGGCCCCTAGGAATTGGAAAACATAATTCTCGAAACTGATTGGTACGCTGCAACAACACTGTGTTCGGCAACCAGTAAAGCACGTCAATTGAGGTCGGAGGAAACCTACGTCTGCAACAGCGTGCGCGCTCGCTCGGCGCATGCTAGGGTTTCAAAGCATGGCACGCGAGAGTGGTCTTAACAAAGATCTGCGGCAAAGCGAGGAGCGATTTAAGCTGCTCGTCGACAGCGTGCGAGACTACGCAATTTTCATGCTGGATCCTGAAGGGTATGTGCTCACGTGGAACGCAGGCGCGCAGCGTTTCAAAGGCTACAGGCCGGACGAAATCATCGGGAAGCACTTCTCCATCTTTTATCCGGACGACGCGAGACAGAAGCGGTGGCCGGAGCACGAACTCGAGGTAGCTAAAGAAACTGGCGTATTCGAAGACGAGGGTTGGCGCGTTAGGAAAGACGGCACACTCTTTTGGGCAAACGTCGTCATAACCACCCTGCGAGACGCCGGTGGCCAACTTTTAGGCTTCGCCAAGGTCACACGTGATTTGACCCAACGGCGTGCCCACGAGGAGGCGTTGCGCCGAAGCGAAGAGCGCTTCCGTCTCCTCGTGGAAGGCGTCGCCGAATACGCCATCTTCATGCTCGACCCCAATGGCAAGGTTGCGACCTGGAACAGCGGAGCCGCGCGGATCAAGGGCTACACGGCGGAAGAGATCATCGGGCAACACTTTTCAGTCTTTTATCCACAGGATGCCAAAGACAGCGGATGGCCCGACCACGAACTACAGGTAGCCGCGGAAAAGGGCAGCTTTGTGGATACCGGATGGCGTCTGCGCAAGGACGGCACGACGTTCTGGGCCAACGTCACGATCACCGCCGTTCGTGACGACAGCGGTCAGCTGATCGGCTACGCCAAGCTTACCCGCGATATGACAGAGGCCAAGCGGATCGAGGCTATCGAGCACGCCAATCAGCAGCGCGAAGAAATGTTGGACGCCGAGCGCAGCGCACGCATGGCCGCGCAGCGAGCAACCAGACTGAAGGATGAATTCCTGGCGACGCTTTCCCACGAACTGCGTACACCCTTGAGTGCAATTCTAGGCTGGACCCAGCTCCTGCTGAGAGACGGGCCGCCCAAGGGACCGGATGAACAGAAACGGGCCATCGAGGTTATCGACCGGAACGCGCGCGCCCAGGTCCAACTCATCGACGATCTTCTGGATTTGAGCCGAATCATGACGGGCAAGCTTCGGCTCGACATGCACCAGATCTCGTTTGCGAGCGTTGTAGAAGCCGCTGTTGACTCTGCGATGCCCGCGGCGGAAGCCAAGGGCATTCGCATGAAGGCAATCCTTGGTGCAGGCCGGGACATAGTCAGCGCCGACGGTGGTCGCCTGCAGCAGGTCGTGTGGAACCTGCTGACCAATGCGATCAAGTTCACTCCGAAAGGCGGTCAAGTCCAGGTCCTGCTCCAACGTGTGAATTCGCACCTCGAATTGAGCGTCAGCGACACCGGCATTGGCATTCCCCCGGACTATCTTCCGCACGTCTTCGATCGGTTCTCGCAGAAAGACAGCTCGACCACGCGAACCTTTGGTGGTCTAGGGCTAGGGCTGGCGATCTGCAAACAACTCGTGGAACTGCACGGTGGCTCCATAAAGGCCGCTAGCCAAGGCGAAGGCAAGGGCGCGACTTTTTCCGTCCATCTGCCTCTGTCGATTGTTCAGCTACAGGACGAGAGTTCACCTCGCATCCATCCGACCGCTGAGACTCAATCCGGGGAGTCGCTGTCGCTCCCACGGCTAGAAGGGGTGCACGTTTTCAGCGTGGACGACGAACCTGATGCGCGCGATCTACTACGAGCGGTGCTCGAAGGTCAGGGAGCAAAGGTGACGAGTTTCAGCGGGGGGGAGGACGCCCTTGCCGCATTGAACACGAAGAAGCCGACGGTTCTAGTTTGCGATGTCGGCATGCCCAAGATGGACGGGTACCAACTGATCCGGACATTGCGCGCCAAGGAACCTCGCAGCGAGCGAGTACCGGCCTTGGCTCTCACCGCATTTGCACGAGCAGAGGATAGAAAACGCTCACTGGTCGCTGGCTACCAAGCTCACTTGGCGAAGCCGTTCGATGTCGGCGAGCTTATCCTGGTCATCGCGGATCTGGTAGGACGATAGGGTCTGACCCACCACAAAGGTGCGGGAGAGCTCCTCGTCATGCTGGCCGTCTTTTTCCCGGGTCCGAGTTTCCCAGCGGGATGCGCCTCGCGGACGGCGTCGTGGGAAGCACTCGCTGAACCTTCCCGCTGCTTCTTGACTCACTGCGCCTCCACCAGCAGTAGAGAGCGACCGATGTCGCCGGGGTGCGCACGAAATCGCCAGCGCCACACGGGCCGGCGCTTAAGATCCGGTCGCGTCCTGCACGCCGCATCGGTTGCGCGCGGATAAAGGGGTCTGAGCGGGCGCGATTTCCAAACGCCCTGGCGGAAAAGTCATACGCTACTGGCAGCATCCGGTCTTGTACTGGCCCTCGGTTCTTGACCGAGGGCCAGCGCGTTGCGGACTCAGCTCCCAATCTGAATTCGGCGGGGCATCGCCTTTGCCTGTTTCGGAATCGTCACGGTCAGCACGCCATGACTCCCGCTTGCATTGACCTTCTCGCTGTCCACAGTATCGGGAAGGACGAATCGACGGTGGAAATGGCCGTGCCCTCGTTCCATACGTACTCCTTGGACTTCGTCGCTGCCGGTGCGAGAGGGCTGGGCCCGCTCGCCCGACAAGGTCAAAACCCCGCCATCGAGGGTCAACTCGACCGACGCGGGATCCACGCCAGGCAGGTCCACGTAAAGTTCGAACCGATTGGTATATTCGTGAATGTCCACTGGGGGAATCCACATAGCCGTCGCCGAACTGCTGTCATTCTCGCGGGCATTGCCAAATAGGCGGTTAATCTCGTCCTGCAGGCGCGGCATCACGCCCCACGGATCTTGTCGCATTACGGAACTCATGGCACCACTCCTTAATGTAGATCGACGCAATAATTGGTTACACCATCATCGCCCAGGCGTGGCCCCGGGCGATGCCGCGAAACTAGGGTTGGTCGCTATTTTTTCAAGGGTAATCGCTGCAGATTTTTACCCTCCTTAACCGGCAGTATCGTCTGTCGCCGCCGGCTCACGCCGCCTGCCGCGCCGATCAAAGCGTGCGTTGCTTCCGCCTTCCGCGGCTCACGAGCTCACGCGTCATCTAGCGCCGCCGACAAAGTCCACGTTCCTGCGCCAGATCGCCAAAGCGGATCTGCTGATCCTCGATGACTTCGGGCTCACGCCGTTGCCAGAGCAAATCAAGTCGACCCTAAGCCGTCTTTGGTGACTGGCAGCCTACGAGACGTGAGGTCTGCCCCATGATTCAAAGTTTAGCAGGGCTGTCGATCGACTCGTCGAGGCTCACCCCGCAGTGCGGGCACGAGTCAGAGAAGCCAAGATGCGGCGTTATAGGCTTGAGCGTGAATTGCCGCAGACTCCTACGGCATCGTGGGCACTTGGTTTGCCAAGCAATCGCATACCGGGCCGTAAGCATTGTGACGTATGCGAGTAAAATCCAAGCGACGCCAAATGATCTTATTCTCCTAGGGGAGAGAAAGAACAACGTAATCAGCAAAAGGACCCAGCCCAAGCTCATGATACGAAGAAGGCGGACGCGACGTTGGATGTATTCCCTGATCGTCATTGCGCTCACGCCAGAACGTTATGGGGCGCGAACGCCAACCCGATGAACTGTGGCTCCGGCGGCAACCTGCTCGCCGGTATCGAGCCTGGTTTGCTGATGCCCCACAATAAGGCGGCTCGCCGATTTATCGGGGCAAAAATCAGATTCTCTGCCGTGGAGAAGCACCCGGGTGTCCGGAGTTGGCCGCCTGCCGCCCGATGGCCAGGTTTCATCGGCGTTCATGCGCTCGGGTAATAGGTAGGTCCAGTTCTACCCGATCATAGGTAACTTTCGGTGCAATTCGACCGCGCTCGCCTGGCTCGAGTCGAATGAGTCCATAGCCGGCCATCGTCTTCAGCGTTCGCGACAAATTAGACTTTGCGCGCCCTGTCAGCTGCGCCAATTCCTCGATGGAACCCGGCGCCGCTTCGCTAATGATGCGCAGTAATTCCCGATTGCCTGCAGACAGCACCTTTGCAAAGGATTCGGTCGAGGTGAACCAAACGCGTGGCTCGTCGGCCACCCGATACTCCCCGCGCGCCACCGCCAGGGTGCGCGCCTTCATTTCTGCATAGGTGGAAATTCCAACTTTCAGCGTTGTCACGTGATGATTCCTCGTTCGCGCAGCACGGAGTCGACCGTGTTCCAGAAATCCGCCAGGAGACTGGCCGCGTCTCGGTATTCGTAGACCGTGATCGTCCGTAGCCTGTGCCGATGATCCTGCGGGTCACCGAGCTCCTGCTTAGCCACCCGATGGGCATTGTCAAATCCAACCAACCGTTCACCGTCCGGACCGTGCAGCGTTAGCGAGTAGTCGAGTCCGTGCGGCTTTTCCAGTGACACCAGTACCCGCGTTACCACAAATCGGACCCAGTGGCCGCCCTCTGGATCGACCACGAGCACCTGGCCGTCAAGGTCAAGCAGTGTATCCATGCTTGGATCGTGAGGCGCCATCACTGACGACAAGTTATCACACTGACATAACCTATTCAAGATACTGTCGAAAACCACAATTATCGGATTGGCCGCTGCGGATTACACCGAGGTAAGTTCACCGATCAAGATCCGAATCTTCTCCTCGTAATTGCACATCCTCAGCCGCTCTGGCGTCAGCTACCCGCCGCAATGCGTGGGTCAGAGGGTTCGAATCCACCCGCGCACAATAAATATTGGTAAAGGCAAACACATACGTGACGCTAGTGTTCTTGTGCGTGAACAATGGGTGGGGCGGAGGTTCGATCCTCCTGTGTCGATGCGCGATCGCAGCCAATGTTCGGTTCGGATCGAATAAGGAAACACTGCCGACCGGCCCGCGTCACGAGCCTTACGCAAGATCTTCCCTCCGCTCGCATGCCCCCTTGATTGCCGTCCATCCGTGTGTTAAATACTGAACCACATGGTTCAATATAGCCAGACAAGATTCGATGTCTCGTTCGCCGCGCTCTCCGACGCCACCCGACGCGGCGTTCTCGAGCAGCTCTGGCGTGCAGACGCTTCGATCACGGACCTTGCCGAGAAATTCCGCATGACCCTTACGGGCATGAAGAAGCATGTCGGCGTCTTGGAGCAGGCGGGGCTAGTCACCACGCAGAAGGTCGGGCGCGTGCGGACCTGCAAGCTCGGCCCGCGCCGACTGGAGGAGGAAGCTGCATGGATCGAGAGATACCGCCAGCTCTGGGACGCACGCTTCGACGCGCTGGACACTGTTGTTGAAGAACTGAAACACAAGGAGAAGGTCATTGGACGCAAAAAGAGAGAGTGAGACTAGCACCATGAAAAACCCAACGACGATAGAACGGAAGTCCGAGCGTGAGATCGTCGTTACGCGAACCTTCAACGGCCCGGCGCGCATCGTGTTCGAGGCGTGGACCAAGCCCGAGCTGTTCAGGCAGTGGTGGGTGCCGAAGTCGATAGGAATGTCCATGCTTTCCTGCGAAATGGATGTTCGTGTCGGGGGCAAGTATCGTTTGGAGTTCGCGTACGGGGACTCACGGATGGCGTTCTTCGGCACGTACAAGGAAGTAACACCGCACTCGCGCATTGTCTGGACGAATGACGAGAGTGACGGAGGTGCGGTCAGCACCGTGACCTTCGCTGAAAGAGGTGGCAAGACGCTGCTGGTCTATCACGAACTCTATCCCTCCAAGGAAGCTCTCGATGCCAATGCCGGGATGGAGAATGCGATGGCCGAGACGTTCGCGCAACTGGACGAGCTTCTCGTCACTCTGGGCGCGAGCACGGGACGGTCATGAAGTCGTCGATCTCGCATCGGCTGAGTGGCTCTTCACTGGGCGGAAGCGAACCCCGACGAGGTTGTCGTATCAAGATGAGATGGCTGTACGCTCACTCTGACGCTGCTTTTCAGCCGCCAGTTCGGCGCGACGTGGGGACGATATGCTCAGACGCGATTTCCTGAAGAACGCCACAGCGACCGCAATGCTGACTGCGAGCCTTCCCGTTCTAGCCAAGGAGAGCCTCGCCATCGCGAAAGCGAATTTTGCCGACGTCAATGGCCAGCATATCTTTTACAGCGTGCATGGCGCCGGCAAGCCGCTCATTCTTCTTCACGGGGGCATCGACCCCGACAGCTTCGGGAGCAATCTGCCCGAACTGGCCAAGGGCCGGCAGGTGATCGCCGTCCATCTCCAGGCGCATGGGCGCACGCCAGACACTGACAGGCCACTGCGCTGTGAAACGCTGGGCGACGACGTTGCCGCTCTGATCGGCCATCTGAACCTCGGCAAGGCCGACGTAATGGGCTACTCGCTGGGCGCCGACGTCGCGCTGCAGACCGCCATCCGCCATCCGGACGTGGTCGACCGGCTCGTGCTCGTGTCCGGGACGATGAGGCGGGACGGCCCTTATCCGGAGGTGGTGGCGGCCTTCGATCAGTTGGAGGCCAAATCTGCCATGCTCGGCGGTAGCGTCAAGGCATCGCCGTTGGGGCAGGCTTATCCCGATGTCGATTGGACGAAGCTCTTTCGCAAGGTCGGTAACCTGACCAAACGCCCCTTTGACTGGCGTGCCGACGTGGCCAAGGTTCAGGCCCGCACACTGTTGGTCTTTGCCGACGCCGATTCCATCCGGCCCGAACACATGGTGGAGTTCTGGAAGGCGTTGGGAGGCGGCCAGCGCGATGCCGGTATCGATGGTTCACTGCGGCCCGCAAGCCGGTTCGCAATCGTGCCGAACACCACCCACCTCACGCTCGCCGTCGAGCCGATGCTGCCGCAGATCGTCGAGCGCTTCCTCGCAACCGAATAGAAGGCGGCTGGTCGCGGTGAGCCCGCGAAGCGCTCACCAGACGTTCAATCTGCTACCCTAGGCCTGGAAATCGAGTCCGTTGATCAGGACTTGTCGCAAGTTGGGGGTGTCGATCCATGGAACTCAGCCGCCGTGACCTCTTGACCGCATCGGCGATCATGCTGATGCGGCCTATGAGCAGCATTTCGGCACCTCTGGGTGCGCGCCTTACCGCGGCTCCGTCAGCCGGCGGCACCGAGCCCATGTTGTTGTGTTGGAATGAAAACCCCTACGGTCCGTCGCCCGCTGCCCGCGCTGCAATCGCCCAGTCGATAGCGGACGGTTGCCGTTATCCGGACGACGAGAATCCAAGGCTCGTCAACTTAATTGCCAAAAAGGAAGGACTGGGGCCGGATCACATCGTGACGGGCACCGGCTCCGGGGAGTTGCTGCGCGCCCTGGGGATGCTCGCGGCGCGTCAGGGCGGCGAGATAGTGGCTGCAGAGCCCACCTACGCCGAGTTGACCGAGTACGCTCAGCACTCGGGGGCGACCCTGAAGTTGGTGCCCGTCGATAAACAGCTGCGCCACGATTTGAGCGCGATGCACGCGGCGGTCTCTGCCAAGACGCGCCTCGTGTACATCTGCAATCCCAATAACCCGACGGGCACAATGGTCGATTCCGCGGCAATCGCAGCATTCGTCGCCGCGCTTCCGGATCAAGTGACAACCGTCATCGACGAGGCCTATATGGAATTCGTCGAGGGCACACCCTCGTCGGCCAGCCTGGTCACGGGGCCAAAGCGCGTGGTCGTGTTGAGGACATTCTCCAAGCTCCACGGCATGGCCGGGGTTCGGTACGGCTACGGGATCGCCCGACCCGAGGTCATCGAGGAGATCTCCGGTGCGTGCATGACGACGCCCAACGTATTCGCCGTGCGCGGCGCCATTGCGAGCCTCGGTGACAAGGAGTTCCTGGCAGACTGCCGACGGCGCATCCTGGCCAGCCGCGCCCGCCTGACCGCCGAGCTGGCGCGACTACACTTTCCGTATGCCGAGGCTCATGGCAATTTCGTATTCTTCGACACGGGCGTGCCGATCAAGCAGTTCACCGAGTTCATGAGGCATCGGAATATCGCTGTCGGACGGCGTTTCGCACCTTACGAGAACTGGTGCCGCGTCACCATTGGGACCGATCCGCAGATCGACGCCTTCATCGACGGAGTGCGCGCATTCCGAGCGAGTCCTGTCAAGGCAGCCTGATTTAGGCGCCGGCATCGCTCAAACCCTGTTTGTTGTTGCCTGGCCCGCGCTGATCCGTCCTCCCTTGGCTTGACTGAGCCTTGAGCGCCGCTTTCAATCGAAAGGCGGCGACGCTCCATGACGTACCGTAATCGATTCGCGTTGCGGGATTCTCCGCGCTCGCCGGCCGGCCAAAATCCATCAATCCACCATCGAGCCGCCGCGATGAAAAGCGCATTCCCCCCGGGGCCCATCCGGCCCGCCTTGACGGGTCGATCGGAGTTAATTATTATCTACGAAACTGAATTACGCAGGACGTAATAAAAATAAAGGACCATCCGATCTTGCATTGAACAAAGAGCTGATGAAGCAAGCGTAGAAGAGGGGGGAGTTCGATGGGAATGGCAAAGAAAGTAGCGCTGGTAGCTGTTGCCTGCGGGACCGCGATCGTATGGTCGATGGCGGCGCACAGCCAAAACGCCAATTCATCTCAAGCTACGGCCGCAGACACCGGCGGGTTGGAAGAGATCACGGTAACGGCGCAGCGTCGATCAGAGAACCTGCAGAGCGTTCCACTGAGCGTGACCGCCGTGTCGTCCGAGCAGCTTCAGAAATTCGGCATCACGGATTCCAACGAACTGGGGCAGGTCACCCCCGGCTTGCAGATACGGCAGGACGTTTTCGCAACCCTTCCGAGTATTCGCGGAGTAGGGTCGAGTTTCTATGGGCCGGCCTTCGAAAATCCGGTGGCGGTTTATGTCGACGGCATTTATCTCGCAAGTTCGGCAGGGCTGGATACCTCGCTCGCGAACATCGATCACACGGAGGTGTTGAAAGGGCCGCAAGGAACCCTGTTCGGCCGCAATTCCACCGGTGGCTTGATCAATGTGATCACTGCGACCCCACAGCATGATTTTCAGGGAAAACTTTCTCTCAACTACGGCAACTTTGAGACGGGAGGGCTTGACCTTTATCTGACCGGCGGCTTGAGCGATACGGTCGCCGCTGATATCTCGATCCATGATGAACAGCAAGGCAAAGGCTATGGAACCAATTTGTTCACCGGCAACGACACGAACCGCACCAACAACGACATCTCGGTTCGCTCAAAGGTTGTGTGGACGCCGGATGATCTGACGACCGTCACCTTGGCCGGTAGTTATACATACCGGGATGGGAGTTCCATATTCTCTCTCGGGGTTCGATCCGGGCAGTCCGTCTATGATGAGCTGTATCAGGAAATATACGGAGCGAAGCCTGTCAATTTCGGCGGATTTTATGACATCAACCAATCGATCGACCCCTATTCATTGATCCAGACTTGGGGCGCGGCGCTCACGGCCCAACGTGACGTCGGTTTCGCATACCTGAAGAGCATCACCTCCTTTCAAGGGACGATGTTTGAATCGAGGAACAAGCTCGACCAAGCCCCGTACTCCTTTGTGACTCTTGATAACGCCTACTTGTTCAGCCGGCCGTTCAGCCAAGAATTGCAGTTGGCATCCAAGGACACCGGCAAGCTTCAATGGACAACGGGCCTGTTCTATTACCATGCGACCGATGGTTGGGACCCTCTCAACGTAGTGCTCGGCCAGGATGGTTCGCTGTTGCTGGCGGGATCCCCTGTCTATCCGATTGGATCCGCGACCTATGACACCATCATCACCAATTCCGAAGCTGCATACGCGCAGGGAACCTATGAATTCCTCCCGGGGACGCGTCTGACCTTGGGAGGTCGCTACACCCATGAGACTCGATCCTTTTCTGGATCCGCCGTCACCAGCGTAGGCGGTGTAGACGTAGGGACAACACCTGTCCCCACACCCGGTCTCGGAATTCCCAGCGAAATTGCATTCAGAAATTTCTCCTATCGGGTCGCGCTGGAGCATGATTTTAGCGATAGCGTGATGGGCTACGTTTCCTACAGCACCGGGTTCAAGAGCGGCAGTTTCAATGCAACCACGCCGAGCAACCCGCCGTTTAGCCCCGAAAAAATCGGCGCCGCTGAGGTCGGCTTCAAGACAGAGCTATTCGACCACAGACTGAGGCTGAATCCGGCCGTCTACTACTATAAATACACCAATATACAAGTCGGTGTGTACAACGCGACCAGCGAACTCGTCGCCAATGCCGCCGCCGCGGAAATCTATGGCGCGGATCTCGATGCTCAATGGCGGGTCACGGATGATTTTTCAATAAGCGCCGGAGCGAGTTATATCCACGATCGCTTCGTCGATTATCCCGATGCGCCATACACCTATATCGTGCCAGGCTGCGTTCCTACGCCGCCGCCGCCGGATGCTGCGGATCTTTGTACGGCAAGTGCGAGCGGCAAGAGGCTGCCAAACACGCCGGACTATACGGCCTATATCGGGCTTGATTGGGGGCACACCTTTTCTTTCGGAAAGATGGATGTGAACACCAATGTGTATCACAGCAGCCGTTGGTACGGCCTCGTCGACAACAATCCGCTCTTGAGCCAGAAATCTTATGATTTACTGAACATGACGATCTCATGGACGCCGCCGGGAAGTAACTTCCGATTCAGTCTCTGGGGCAAGAACATGCTCGGCGAAGAAGTCAGCAACACGCAGATCATTTCGGGCGGCGGCAGCGGATACACCGTAATGGCACCGGCGACTTATGGTGGTCGCGTCGACATCAAATTTTGAAACCGGCACCCGGCCTTGAAAGGACAAGCTCGAAGGCGGGTCGGCCAAAACTTGGCATCTCTCTCGTGCGATCGGTAAAACCGCGTTTGGACGGCGCCCGTGGAGTTCAGTCGGCACAGACTGTGCTTGAAGTGTTGTCAGCTTTCGCCGGTGCTCCACCAATGCCAATGCTCAAACAATTGGCTGAGCGGACTGGCATGCACCCGGCCAAGGTGCATCGCTATCTCGTCTCGCTCGTACGACGCGGTTATGTCGAGCAAGACGAATCCACCGGTCGCTATCGTTTAGGACCTGCCTCATTGCGCCTCTCCTTTGCATCGATGAATGCAGTCGATGCGATCCGTGTTTCTCGGCCGCTGTTGGCGGATTTTTGCAACCGAATCCGACATACCGTCGTGCTTGCCTTATGGAGCGTATCGGGCCCGACGATTGCCGCCCGCGAAACATTACCCGGACAGTTGGTGATGACCGTGACGGAGGGGTACACCTTGCCATTGCTACGGTCGTCTATCGGCAATGTGTTCGGGGCTTATCTACCGCGTGCCAAGACCCATTCGCTCATCAAAGCCGAACTCGCGGTCAAGCCCGCGGGGCGCGAGAAAGACCTCACGGAAGTCGGCGCTTTATTCGATGAGACGCGGCGACGGGGTCTTGCGCGGACAACAGGGCAATTTAGTCTCGGCTCGCATTCCTTCGCAGCGCCCGTATTTGATGGTCCCGGAGAGCTTGCTGCGGTGCTGTGTGCCTTAGGTCCTGCCGGAGTATTTGACTCCAGCTGGAAGTCGCCTACCGCCCTCGAACTTCGCAGGTGCGCGGCCGAAATATCTCAACGTCTCGGCTTCGAAAAGAAGCGGATGTAATAGAGGCATCGGTTGTGCGGATTCCGCCGGCGTGGTGCATCGGCGCGATGGCGGGAAAGCAAGCCATTCACAGGCTCCGGCGGCTTGACACGAGGCGGTACACGGCGTCATCATTAACGTAACGACATTACGCAATTAGTAATCTACGTCGTGTGCGGACCTGGATTTGACCCGCCGGCGGCGGCAAAAGACTGGCGAGAATCGTGCAATACAAACGGCTCGGAGCGAGTGGTCTCAAAGTATCCCCTTTGTGCCTTGGGATGATGTCTTACGGAAGTCCCACATGGCAGCCTTGGGTGCTTCCAAAATCGGCGGCACGCGGGTTCGTGAAACTTGCGCTTGACCTCGGCCTGAACTTTTTCGATACGTCTGATTTTTACTCTTATGGAGCGAGCGAAGAGGCGTTGGGCGAGGCCACTCACGGGCTCGTGCGTAGAGAGCAACTGGTCATCTCGACAAAGGTCGGCATGCCGATGAGCGACTTGCCCAACGAGCAGGGCACTTCTCGCAAGCGAATACGCGATGCCATCGACGCCTCGCTTCGCCGATTGAAGACCGATTACATCGATCTTTACTTGCTCCACAAACCCGATCCAGAAACAACCATCGAGGAAACCGTCGATGCGCTCGATGATCTGGTCAGAGCCGGCAAAATCCTCTACTACGGTGCATCGAATTTCCGCACATTCGAACTGGCGGAGGCGCAACAGTACGCGCGCGCCAAGGGCGGGCGCGGGCTTTGCGCAACGCAATTGCAGTACAACCTGGTGTATCGTGAAGAAGAACGGGAGAACTTGCCCTTCTGCGCCGCAAACGGCCTTGGCGTGATGGTGTATAGCCCTCTGGCGCGGGGTTGGTTGGTCGGGGGCGACGCGGCGCTGGAGATGCTCACGGCTCGAGAACGTACCCGGGTTCAACAGGATGTAAAAGGACAGGCGCTCTACGGTCAGGGTGGCGATACGGACGTACGCGACCGATTGCATGAGACCGCGGCACGTCTTGGACTGCCGCCGGGTCGAGTGGCCATGGCGTGGGTATTGGCACGGCCGGAAGTCAGTACCATTTTGGTGGGCGCGTTGGAACCCCGCCACCTGACCGAGGCCGTGGCTGCGCTGGATGTAAAGTTGTCGCCCGAGGACATCAGTCTTCTCGAGGGCGCCTATCGACCGGGCCCGCTACGCACGGCAGGTTTCAAGGAAGTGATGGCTCAACAGAAACAGATGGCGGCGGAGAAGAAATGAGTGCCGCGGCGGCAAAGAGGTTTTTGGTCAACGGCGAGTGGCGCGCGGGCAAGGGCGAAACGTTTGATTCGATCAATCCCGCCAATGGGGAAATCGCCGGCGTCGTCTGCGCCGCCACCGCGCAGGATGTCGACGATGCCGTGCGCGGCGGAGTGCGAGCGCAGGACAGTGCGGGCTGGCGCGACATGCCGGCCCACAAACGGGCCCTGCTCCTCAATCGATTCGCCGACCTGATCGACAAGGAGCGCGACCTCTTGGTCGAGTTGCAGACCCAGGACAACGGTAAGACCCTCAAAGAGGGCTATCAACACGTGCAAGGCGCGGTGGAAAAGTTCCGCTATTGCGCAGCGGTGTGCGAGACGCTTGAATCGACCATCATGCCGCCCCGCGGCAATTACTTCGTCTACAAGACCTACGAGCCCATGGGGGTCGTCGCATCAATGACGGCTTTCAACTCGCCCATTCTGCATGAGGCCGGGAAAATCGCCCCGGCCCTGGCGGCCGGCAATGCAGTGGTTTTAAAATCCTCCGAGGTCACGCCATTGATTGGCCTCGAGTATGGTCGTCTCGCATTGGAGGCAGGTATTCCGGCCGGCATTGTCAATGTCGTGACCGGCGGGGCAAATGTGGGTGCGTCACTCGTCAATCATCCCGCGATCAATATGATCGCCTTCACGGGCGGAACGAGGACCGGCCGCCTCATCGGGCACGCCGCTGCCGAAAGGATCATCCCGTGCATCCTCGAGCTTGGCGGAAAGTCGCCTAACATCATCTTCGATGATGCCAATCTCGATCATGCCGTCGCCGGGGTGATTTACGGAATTTTCTCCAACGCCGGTCAATCGTGCATTGCGGGATCAAGAATCCTGGTCCAGGAATCCATTTACGATACGTTCGTGCCACGGTTGGTGGAAGCGACGAGGATGCTCAAAGTGGGCACGCCACGAGATTCCGCCACCGCGGTAGCCCCAGTGGCGAGCTTTCGACAGCGCGATATCATCCAATCGTACATCGCCAAAGGGATTGAAGAGGGCGCGAAACTACTGGTGGGCGGCGGTCGACCCACCGATCCGGCCCTGGCGAATGGCGCCTATATCACGCCGACGCTTTTCGAGGTGTCGAATCCGCACTGCACCATTGCACAAGAAGAGATCTTCGGGCCGGTAGGTGTCGTCATGAAGTTCAAAGACGAGCAGGATCTTGTTCGAGTGGCGAACGACACTGTTTTTGGCCTCTCGCTCGGCGTGTGGACCGAGGACTATCGGCGGGCCATGCGCACGGTTCGGGCGATAAAAGCCGGTACGGTCTGGGTGAACACTCACAAGATCGGCCAACCGAGCGTTCCCATGGGTGGGTTCAAGGAAAGCGGGGTGGGCCGTGAAAATGGCATCGATGGAATCCTCGAATATCTCCAGATCAAGAACACCTATTGGAATCTGAGCGAAAGCCCCATTCCTTGGCCGCCGAAGGTTTGAGGGGTACGCGATGCACATCGAGACCGTTCCTGTCGATCGAGACCTGCTCGGTGAATCGCCCATCTGGGACGAGCGTCATCAGGCGCTTTACTGGTCAGACCAGCTGGGCCAACGCGTGCGCCGGTTCGCACCCGACACCAGGGCTTATCGCGAATGGCCGGTGCCGAAACCATTGGGCTCCATTGCGATCACTGAGAATGACAATGAGCTCCTGGTGGTGCTTGCGGACGGTGTTTACATTCTCGATCTCAAAAGCGGTGAATGCCGCTGTCTCCTCGAGGTTGCCCAGCCGCGTCCGGGCGTGCGGCTGAATGAGGCGCGCTGCGATCACGCAGGGAGGCTCATCGTCGGATCGGTGGTCACAGACGGCGGAGATGCGGTGGGAACGGTCTATCGCATGTCAAGCGATGGACGGCTGGAGATCTTGCGCGATGGGATGGTGATCCCGAACGCCGCGTGCTTCAACCTGGCGGGCAATAAGCTCTATTACGCCTGTAGCCGTGCCGGAGTGATCACCGTTCGAGATTATGAACAAGCCGGCGACCACCTCGGCGAAGAGCGTACTTTTGTCGATGTACGCCCTTATGGCAGGGCTCCGGATGGCGCGACCGTCGATGCGGAGGATTGCGTGTGGGTGGCCCTCATCATGAGCGGCCTCATCTTGCGCTTCCGGGCCGACGGGACACTCGATCGGAAAATCGAATGCCCCGCGCCTTACCCCTCATCGGTGGCCTTTGGCGGCCCGATGCTCGATACCCTTTTCGTCACGACCGTGCGTGAGACCGGCATGCTCATCAAGAGCGATCATCCAGCCTCGGGAACCGTGCTGGCAATCACAGGACTTCAAGTGCGCGGTGTTCCGGAAAAACGCTTTCGCTTCGACTCGCGCGATGCCTATGCGACATCGCGACTTCACGCAGCTAACTAGACGGCGATTCACGGCGAGGAAATGACAAATGAATGCTGGCGCGTATGATCTGAAAAACACGCAAGCTTGGCTCAGCGCGCTGGGGACCGCGCTGGAATCGCAGAATCGCGAGGCGCTCGTGGCGCTATTCTGCGAAGAATCATTTTGGCGCGACCAGGTTTCACTCACTTGGAATATGTGCCAGTTCTGGGGGCGCGAGGAGGTGTGTGCGGCTTTGTTGGAAGCCGCATCGCAGACCGAGCCCAGCCATTTCCGGCCGAGCGAGAAGGAGGCCGCTCCGTCACACGTTACTTTCCTCGGCCGCGAAGTCATCGAAGCTTATTTTAGCTTCGATTTGCCGCATGGAAGCGGCGATGGTTTCATGCGGCTCGTCGAAGACGCGCGGTCACCCGTCGGCGTGCGTTGCTACATGCTAGGAACTGATCTGACGGCTCTCAATGGTGTGGTCGAGGAGCTCGCCAATCGCGTCACGCGTGGGCGTCTCGATCCGGTATTTCCGATTCATGGATACAAACCCATGTTCAAGGGGCAGCACTATGCCGAATTCTCGCGCGAAAAAATGGCGCTCGAGGATCGTGATCCGGATGTCTTGATCATCGGCGGCGGTCACACCGGCATGTGCATTGGTGCGCGCCTGGAGCGAATGGGACAGTCCTATCTCATCGTCGATCGCGGCGAGCGCCCCGGGGACAGTTGGCGGTCCCGTTACGAAGCACTGGCCCTGCACACCGTCGGGGCGGTCAACCATTTGCCCTACATTCGCTCGCCCGAGATCTTCCCTGACTACGTGCCCAAGGACTTATGGGCGGATTGGCTCGAGTGTTATGCCAAGATGATGCGGCTCAACCTGTGGCTGAAAACCGAAGTGGTGAAAGGCTCGTTCGATGATGAACGGGGCGAATACAACATTGAGCTTAGATTGGCTGATGGATCAACCCGTATCATGCATCCGAAGCACATTGTGCTGGCAACCGGGGGCATCGGCTTGAACCCCAAACCCCTCAGCTTCCCCGGCATCGACGCGTTCAGGGGACCCATCGTTCATTCCAAGCACTACAGGAGCGGCGGGGAGTTCACCGGTAAGAAGATATTGGTCGTGGGGAGCGGCACGAGTGCCTTTGATATCAGTTACGACCTTCATCTCAAAGGCGCGTACCCCACGATGTTGCAGCGGAGCGAGACCTCGGTGGTTCCGCTGCGCGAAGGAGTGTACTACAACAGAGACTATCTGCCCGGCGGCCCATCGGTCGAGAGCGCTGATTTGAGGCGCGCGGCGACTGCCGTTTATCCGGTCATTATCGAGCTGCTAAAAGCCGCAACTCGCGACTGCAATGAGCGCAACGCCAAACTGTTCGCGGATCTACGAAATGCCGGGCTTTGGCTCGGCGATGGACGCGACGGCACGGGCTGGCTTGGAAAGCTGTTCCGAACCTTCAAGGGCTTTCACCTCGACATGGGCGTCTTGCAGGAGATCATCGATGGCCACGTGAAGATCCAGCAGGCGAGCGGCGTCGATCGCTTCGTGGCGGATGGCCTCAAACTCAACGATGGTTCAGTTCTGGAATTCGACGCGGTGATCGCGGCGACGGGTTTTGTGAACGCCAATGAGGACATAGTTGAGATGTTTGGCGAAGAGATCGCACGGCGTGTCGGCGCCTGCAGCGGGTTGGACGAGACGGGCGAGCCGGTCGGGTTGGCCAAGCCTACGGGGCAGCCGCAGTTCTGGCAGATGTATGGTGGCGTCAACGACTGCCGACGGTTGAGTCGTCACGTGGCCCTTCAGATCATTGCGCAGTTGCGCCATGTCGTGCCTCCCCTGGTGCGCCAGGCCGATGGCACGGTCAAGGCCGTTGAACGCGCCAAAGAAACGGCCTGAGGTTTCCGCCGTGGCGCTTGCCCCGCGTCGTGAACTTCGCTCGCCGGTGCCGGTGCTCATCGTCGGCGGCGGTCCCGTGGGATTGGGCTTGGCACTCGAGCTCTCGTTGCGAGATATCAACTCCGTGCTGGTCGAACAAACTGACGGTGTGGTGCGTTTGTCGAAGATGGGGCACGTCTCGGTTCGCACGATGGAACATTGCCGGCGTTGGGGCGTCGCTGACCTCGTGCGCAACTCGGGATTTCCACCGGACTATCCACTCAACCAGGTTTTCTGCACCAGCCTCAATGCCCAACACATCACGACGCTGGAATTTCCCTCGCATGCGAAGCTGACGAATAACGAACTGAGCCCCGAGCACAAACAGCGCTGTCCGCAGCTTTGGTTCGATCCGATTCTGGCGCGACGGCTTGCACAGTGTTCGCAGGCGAGCATCCGCAATCACTCGAAGCTTGTGAGCTTCACGCAGGACGAGTCGCGTGTCAGCGCGCTGGTTGAAGATGCCGGGACCGGTGCACGCAGCACGATTGAGGCCTCATATCTGGTGGGCTGCGATGGAGCGGGTAGCACCGTGCGGCAGCAGCTCGGCATCGAACTATTGGGCGATGCAGTCCTAAGCTATTCCACCGGGATATATTTCACGGCTCCAGATCTTCTCAAGCATCACAAAATGGGCGCCGCGACCCGATACTGGATGATCGGCGAGGACGGCACATGGGGAAACCTCACGGTGGTCGATGCCAAGGATATTTGGCGGCTGACGATCACCGGCAGCATGGAGCGTGTCGAGGCAAAGGATTTCGACGCCGATTATTGGGTGCGGCGCTGTCTTGGGCGGGATGACATCAGCTACTCCATTACCGCGGTACTGCCGTGGCGGCGGGCCCGGCTGGTCGCGGAGCGCTACCGCCACGGCCGTGTGTTTCTCGCCGGCGATGCCTGCCATATCAATGCCCCCAACGGGGGTTATGGCATGAACACAGGCATTGGCGACTCAGTCGATCTCGGCTGGAAGCTCGCTGCCACTCTGCAGGGTTGGGCAGGTCCTGGTCTGCTGGACAGTTACGAACAGGAGCGCAAGCCCATCGCGCAACGCAACGTCAACGCCGCCGCGGTGAACTTCAATTCGACCCGACCGAAGTTGAGCTACCTGCACGTGGAGGAAGACGGCGAAGAGGGTGCTGTCACGCGTGCGGCGATTGCGGCAGCCATGCGCGACAACACCCGTCAAGAATGGGAGTCAGAGGGTGTGCACCTGGGGTACAGGTATGAGCATTCTCCCATCGTGATCCCAGACGGGACGCCCGAGCCCGAAGACAAACTTACGCACTATGTTCCGACCGCCCGTCCAGGCCATCGTGCGCCGCATTTTGATCTTGGGCGGCGCTCCATACTCGATTCATTTGGCTCCGGATTTGTGTTGTTGTGCTTTTGCGACGCCGGCGGTGCCGAGGAAATCGTTGCGCTAACCGGTGCCGCTGCCGCACGCGGCATCCCCTTGGATACGAAAACGATTACCGATCCTAAGGCCAAAGCCCTTTACGAGCGTCGCTATGTCTTGGTCAGACCGGATGGTCACGTCGCTTGGCGCGGCGACGCGCTTGATGTCGAACCGGGGGTGCTCTTCGACATCCTCACAGGCCGCATGGAGAGATCTTCTTCGCCGCTGACTGCGCCCACGAACACCACCGGCTTCGCCAATGCGACAGGCTGCCCATGACGCGTAAACACGGCAACCTCATCGATGGGAAGTGGATTGCAGGAGATACCTATAGAAGCAACATCAATCCATCCAACACAGGCGAAACGGTCGGCGAGTACGCCGTTGCCTCCCCTGAGCAAATACGAGCGGCCATCATCGCCGCGCGGCGCGCATTTCCGCTCTGGTCTGAATTTCCATCACAAGCCCGCGCCGACATTCTCAGGCGGGCCGCCGAGGCCCTGCGCGCCGACAGCGAGCGGCTGGGTGAGTTGCTCTCGCGCGAGGAAGGCCGGCCACTGCCCGAGGCGATCGGGGAGGTGGTTCGCTCCGCACAGATTTTTGAATATTTTTCAGGCGAAGTCGTGCGCACGGGCGGAGAAATATTCCCCTCCACTCGGCCAAAGACGCAAGTGTATGTAACGAGAGAACCTTTGGGCGTCATTGGTTTGATCACCCCATGGAATGTGCCGAGCGCCATCCCTGCGTGGAAAATTGCACCCGCCCTCGCTTACGGCAATTGTGTCGTCGTCAAGCCCGCCGATTTGGTCCCAGGCTCCACATGGGAGATTTGCCGCATCCTCACCGACGCCGGCCTGCCCAAAGGAGTGCTCAATCTCGTCATGGGCGCCGGTCGGATCGTCGGCAAGTTGATGCTCGAGTCCACCGAGATAGATGCCATCAGCTTTACCGGCTCTGTCGAGACCGGACGACTCATTGCAACGCAAGCAGTGCAGACGCACAAGAAAGTTCAGTGCGAAATGGGCGGCAAGAATCCCTTCATCATTCTCGACGACGCGGATCTCGAGTTGGCGGTGGATTTGGCCATCGACGGCGGCTTCTTTTGGACCGGCCAACGCTGTACGGCCTCGAGCCGTCTGATCGTGCAGAGCGGCATCCACGATCGCTTTGTCACACGCATGCTCGAGAAGATGTCGACCATCAAGGTGGATAGCGGCCAGAAGCCGGGCACCCAGATCGGACCGGTCGTGGATGAGCGGCAGCTAGAGCAGAATCTTCGCTACGTGGAACTGGCGCGCGAAGAAGGGGGCGAGGTGCATGGGGGCGAGCGTTTACAGCGCGATACTCCTGGCTTCTACATGGCGCCCGCGCTTGTGCTCAACACGAAAAATGAGTGGCGGATCAATCAGGAAGAAGTATTCGGGCCGCTCGCCTGCGTGATTCGTGTCGATTCTTATGATGAGGCGCTGCAAGTGGCCAACGATACGCGATTCGGCCTGTCCTCCGGTATCTGCACCAATTCGCTGTCGGCCTCGACGCATTTCCGCCGGCATTCGAGGGCGGGGACCGTCGCGGTCAATCTCACCACCACCGGGTCTGAATATCATGTGGCATTTGGCGGCCGGCACGCCTCGAGCTACGGTGCGCGCGAGCAGGGTCGATACGCCATGGAATTTTATACGGCGATCAAGACATCCTATGTGCGCACCTGAAGGGCAATGACATGAACAACGCGTCAAGACCCGAACCGCGTTGGGACCACATCGTGGTGGGCGCGGGAAGCGCCGGCGCCATAGTCGCATCCAAGCTGAGCGAGGATCCGAACAGCCGGGTACTTCTTCTCGAAGCCGGCGGCAGCGCGGATCAATCCCGCTTTCGCATCCCTGCACTCGCGATGAAGGCCTATGGCGATCCTGATTGCGATTGGCTCCTGGCCACGGAAGCGGATCCGTCGCGATTGGGGAAAACAGAAGTATGGTATCGAGGCAAGGTGCTCGGCGGCTCCTCCAGCATCAATGGAACCATCTATGTGCGCGGCAACCGTGGCGACTACGATCACTGGAAGCAACTGGGCAATGTCGGGTGGGGCTACGATAGTTTATTGACGTATTTTCGCCGTCAGGAATCAGGTGTGCGTGACATCGCGAAAACCTACGGTACCGATGGTCCGATCCATATTTGCGAGCCCAAGGGCATCCCAAAGCTGGCGCGCGTCTTCATTGAGGCAATGCGCGAGCTGGGGGTGCCGAGTAACCCCAACTATAACGGGACCGAGCAGACCGGAGCCGCTGTGGTGCATGTGAACCAGCACCGGGGTGTGCGCGAGAGCACGGCGCATGCGTATTTGCGCCCGGCGATCAATCGTCGCAACCTTTCGGTTCTAACGAGAGCGACCGCTCGTCGCATTCTCTTCGAGGGCACGCGCGCCGTTGGCATTGAATTCGAGCATGGCGGGGCGATCCGGCAGGAGATCTCGGCACATGACATCGTTTTGTCGGCGAGCGTCATCAATACGCCGAAGCTTCTGATGCTCTCGGGCGTTGGAGATCCGGCAGATCTAAAGGCCCACGGCATAACAGTTTTGTATGCAAATCCGGCGGTCGGGCGCAACTTGCAGGAGCATCCTTCGGTTCCGATCAAGGCCTATGTCAACACGCACACGACCAACATGGATTTCACGCCGCTGGGTCAGGCGAAGATTGCCCTCCAATATATGCTGACACGCGGCGGCCCGGCTACATTCGCCTGGTCGGCAATCGCGTTCGTCAAATCCAAAGCGGCGCTCGAGTATCCTGATCTTCAATTTCATTTCGGAACCTTCGCCACCGACAAGATCACCTCAGAGGGCGTCAAGTGGGTGGATCGACCGGCGGTCTCCATGTTGGTCAATGTCAATCGCTCATCAGCCAACGGTTTCGTCAAACTTGGCTCGGCAGACCCGATTTCTCCGGCATTCATCCAGCCCAACATGCTGGCGAATCAGGAGGAGGTCAACCTGCTGAAACAAGGCGTAAGCTTGGGAAGAAACGTGTGGCGCACAAAAGCCTTTGCGCCGTATTTCCAACGAGAGCTCGCGCCGGACAAAAGCGTCGACGTGGATGATGCCGCCTTGGAGGCATTCGTTCGAAGGGAGGCCAATACCTCTTATCATGCGTGCGGCACCGCCAAGATGGGCGTTGGCGAGCACGCCGTCGTGGATCCACGGCTGCGCGTACGGGGAGTGGGCAACCTGCGAGTGGTCGATTGCTCGATTATCCCTCAGGTGCCCTCCGGCAACATCAATGCCATCTCCATGGTCATCGGCCAGAAGGGTGCCGACATGATCAAGGAGGATTTGACGTGAACTCAACCGCCGGCGCACGGAGCGATCGCGATCATCTCGACAGAAGGCGAGCTCGTTGGTTTTTTGGTTTCAGCAGGTGTTATCATATTACGTAAAGCGTAAGCGTCTTACGTGTTTAGTGCGACGGTCCGGGGAGGGCCATGTAATGCCGCGATTAAAGCAAGTCTCCCGGGATGAAGTGGTGGACGAGCGGGTACTGGCCACCTACCAAAAGCATTTTGGAGATCGAGATCCGGTCAAAGAGCCCGGCACGAAAGGCGGCACGCCGGGCAATTGGTGGACCGTCTATGCGCTGGATCCGCAGCTCTTTGGCATGTTTCTCGACCGCCATAAATGGCAGTGGGACAAGAGGCGCACGCTGCATCCGATCTTGCGTGAACTGGCCATAACTCGAACCGGATGGGCCCGGGGATCGCGATTCGTCTTTTCGCAGCACTGCAAGGTGCTGCGGCGCGAAGGGTGTGAAGAGGAAAAGATTCAGGCGATTCCCACCTGGTCGAGCGCATCATGCTATTCGGATCTCGAGCGGGCGGTGCTGGGATATGCAGATGACCTGATTCAGGGTGAAGGGCGCTCGACCGATGAACGATTCGCTCACCTGCGACGAGAACTCGACGATCTGCAAATATTTGAGCTCACCTTCATGGTGCTGACCTATGAAAGTTCGGCAAAGCTTTGCAAGGCGCTGCGGCTCGAATATGACGATGTCGATGAGCATGTCAGTGAAGTACGCGAGGGCGAATACGACTTGGAGCGGCTGTGAACACGCGATTGACTGCCTATAGGCGCTGAGCAAAAGGTTGGGTGGAAACGATGGAAAAGAATCCGATTTTCGACTTCAAAGGCCTCGACCACGTGGCGCTAACCTGCAGTGACATGCAGCGCACCGTGGATTTCTATCACGGCAAGCTGGGTATGCCGGTGTTGCACACCATCGAATACTTCGATGATGCAGGCGGCTTACTCGGCCAGCATTGGTTCTTCGGCGTGGGCGATCCCGTCAATCCCGATGCGCATATCGCCTTTTTCTGGTGGAAGGACGGATATCAGACTTTGAGCAAGGAGGAGATTTCGACCGGCAAGAAGCCGGCGAACCGCTTCGCACGGCCTGTGGGCGGCATGCTGCATCTCAATCTGAAGGTTGCGCCGGAGAATATGCGGCCCTACGCCGAGAAACTCACGAATATGGCGCTGTCGTTTCGGCATGTCACTCGCTATCACACGGATCGAAATGAGAGACAAACGACGGGTCTGGTGACGGAGGGCATGCGCGGAATCACGTCCATGAATTGCTACCATGAGCCCCAGGAAGGTTGGCTCATGAACTCCATTTATGTGTTCGATCCGGATGGTATTGAAGTGGAGTTCAACAGTTGGGCGCCGAGTTGGCGCCAATGGCGAAACGACCATGTTCCACAGTCGAACGCCGCACGCCGTACGGGATGAGCGCCGGCGCCGTTCGAAGCTGCGAGCGGGCCGGGCAGTCCATGGGCCCTCTATCCGGGATGCGGATTCTTGATCTGACCACGGTGATCATGGGTCCGTTCGGGACGCGTATTCTCGCCGACATGGGCGCCGATGTGATCAAGATCGAGGGGCCGGAAGGCGACAGCTTCCGCACCTATCCGCCCTACGTGAGTCCGGGGATGGGTGGCTCGATTCTGAACCTGCATCGCAATAAGCGAAGCATATTTCTGAATCTGAAGGAGCCCAAGGCCAGATCCGCTCTCGAGATCCTGATCGCCTCATCCGACGTGCTCATCCACAACCTTCGACCCGGCGCCGCGCAACGGCTGGGGCTGGATTGGGCGGCGATAAGCAAGATCAATTCCGAGATGATCCTGTGCGCGGCTCGCGGCTTTTCTTCCCAAGGGCCCTATGGCCACAAAGCGGCTTACGATGACCTGATGCAGGCCGGCTCGGGGTTTGCGGCGCTCTTTGAGAAGCTGGACGGCGAGCCGCGCTACGCGCCGACCTCCTGGTGCGACAAGGTGGCAGGCCAGGCGATTGCCTATGCGGTGCTCGGAGCACTCATCCACCGGCTGCGCACCGGCGGAGGCCAGGCCGTCGAGGTTCCGATGTTCGAGGTGTGCGTGGATTTCATGCTGGTCGAGCATTTCGGCGCGATGGCCTTTGAGCCGGCCAAAGGGCCGCCGGGTTTCAAACGTCAATTGGCGAAGGGCCGCAAGCCCTATCGCACCGCGGACGGCTGGGCTTGCATTCTTCCGTACTCCGACAAGAACTGGAGGGACTTCTTTCTCTTTGTGGGTAGAGCCGCGGAGGCGCAAGAGGTGCGTTTTGCTTCGCTGAACAGCCGGGTCGCACATATCGAGGAGCTCTACTCAATCGTCGATTTCGAGGCTTGCCGCTACTCAACGGCCGAGTGGATGCGATTTTGCGATGAGGCGGGCATTCCCGCTATGCCGGTGCTCGCATTCGAAGAGATCACGCAAGATGAACATGTCATCGCGACCCACATGTTCGAAGTCATCGAGCACCCCACGGAGGGTCCTTACAAGCATGTTCGCTCACCGGTGCGCTTCGGCGCGTCGAACGATGCACCCCGCCGCTTTGCCCCTCGCGCGGGCGAGAATACGCAAGAGGTGTTGGAAGAGGTGGGAGTGCCGGAGGAACTCGTCCGATCGTTGCTGTCGGACTTGCCGCCTGAACTTCGGCGTTCCTCTTGAGATTCGCCGTGTTCTGCCGAACCGCCGCCAAGGTCTAAAACCATGAATCATTTAGAGATTTTTCAACCGGCGGGCGGCTTGACCGCAGCCGGCAAGCTCGTCATGATATGCGTAATCCAGTTACGAGCTGTGACTCGATCCGTCGTTTGAATCGTTGGCTGAGCGGGCACACGCCGGTGATGAGCGCGGTGTGCGATACGAGGCCTGGGGGAGGGGAACTGTGCGCATTTTGAGGAACTGCTGGTATGCGGCCGGATGGGCCGACGAGGTGGTCACCGGAGCGCCGCTTACGCGACGAATTGCCGGCCTGCCGATTCTTTTTTTTCGCCGCAATGATGGTGAGATATCCGCCATCGCGGACTATTGCCCGCATCGCTTCGCACCTCTGCACCGGGGCAAGCAGATTGGAGACCATATTCGATGTGGTTATCATGGCCTGGAATTCGATGGCAGCGGGAAATGCGTCCACAATCCTCACAAGTTGGGTAATTTGCCCGGCAAAACGATCCCCTCTTACCCGGTGGTGTCCCGCTACGGCGTCATTTGGATCTGGATAGGCGAGAACGAGGCCAATCCCGAACTCATCAATGAAGAGTTCGGCTTTCTGGAGGATCCGAAACGAGCGCACGTTCGAGGCCGCTTTCACGTCAAGGCCAACTACCTGCTGATGCTGGACAATCTGATGGACATTTCGCACGCGCTGTATTTGCACGGCGAGGCCTTGATGACCGAGGATCTGTACAAGAAATACGATCCGAAAGTCACGGATGAAATTGACGGCATCAAGGTGACTCTGGAGCAACATGAGATTTCAGCGCCGCTGATTTTTCGGGCCGCGTTGCCGGAAGGGACCGAGAAGGTCGATTTCTACGACTACGTGAAGGGATTACTGCCGGCTAACGTGAGCCACGATATTGCGTACACCCAGCTCGGGCAGCAGCCGTATCTACCTTCCGGGGTGTCCTCACGATCCGCTCATTTGTTCACGCCGGAAACGAGTTGCACCACGCACTATTTTTTCGATAATTCTCGCGACTTCATGATCGGAGACAAGAAGGTGGATGAACGGATGTTGGGAGTTCTCACCAAGGCATTCGGCGAAGAGGATATTCCTATGATCGAGGCTCAGCAAAAGGTGCTGGGTGAGGCCGATCTGATGGACCTGCAGCCGGTGCTGCTGGTCAACGACCGCGCCGCAGTCATGACGCGACGCAAGCTCGCCAAGCGCATTAAAGAACAGGAAGCTGGGATCGAAGCGGCATAAAGACGCCGTTGGATTGCAGAGGCCGGCTGCTCATTCGAGGTCTTTCGGGAGGGTCGATGGCTAGCGAACTGAAGTGCCCATTTGATGATCCGCTGAGTCCCGAGTTCTTGGAAGATCCTTACCCTTCCTTGAAACTGGCGAGGGACCAATTCCCGGTCCGTCACCTCGAGAAATACGGCGTCTGGCTGGTGACGCGCTATGCCGATGTCAAGGCAATCCTGCGGGACGACACCACTTTTACCAATGCGAATGCGCACTTGCCGTTTTTCCCATTTGCCGAGCAGACCTTGCGGTACTTGAAGGAACGAAACTACGCGCCGAGCCTGCCCTTGACCGGGTCCGATGGCGCGCTGCATAAACGCTTGAGGGAAAGAGTGGGGAAGGCCCTGGCCTTTACGCCGCGGAAGCTCGCGGAAGTCAAACAGTCCGTGGATGAAGAGGCGGCAAAGATGGTGAGCGCCTTGCCGCGCGAATCACCTTTTGACCTGGTCAGTCACTTGACCAGCTTATTCCCGGCTCGGGTGATCTATCGGCTCATCGGCTTTCCGCAAGAAATGATCGCTCAGTTACTGGTGTGGTCGTCCGGGCGCATGAAGATATTTTGGTCCATGAGTACCCTTGAAGAGCAGCTCACGATGGCTGAAGGGCTGTGTGACTACTGGGAATACTGCAAGGCGTTCATTGCGGAAAACGTCAGGAACCCGCAAGACAATATCACCGGCAATTTGATCCGGCTGCACCGGGAAAACCCCGACAGTCTCTCGTTGAATGAAGTGACGACCATCGTGTTTGGATTGGTGTTTGCAGGGCAGGAGACTACCTCCAATGCCACGGCCCAGACGATATACATGTTGTTGAAGGAATCGAGCCGTTGGGCGCGGGTCGTTCGCGAGCCCTCATTGATCGACAAAGCCGTCAATGAGACGCTGCGCCTGACCCCCCCTGTGGCCGCATGGCGACGCTACGTCACCCGGGACGTCGAGATCGCCGGGCAAGCCATTCGGGCCGGCTCGAGCCTGCTTCTGCATCTGGGCTCCACTGGTCACGATCAAAGCAAATTCAACGATGCAGACACCTTTGATCTGGATCGACCCGATGGCAATGATCACCTGGCGTTCAGCCACGGGGTTCACTTCTGCCTGGGCGCTCCCCTGGCAAGGCTCGAAGCGACCAGCTTGATTGGGGCCTTGCTTCGAGGCGAGCCGCGCCTCAAGCTTGAAGAAAAGCAAGAGATCACCGTCACCGCTAGCTTTGCATTTCGGGGACCGAAGGCCATCTTTGTGCAAAGAGTGTGAACACAAAACCCAGGACGAGACCGGCTGGACGGAGAAAGCGATGAACGGCGAACTGCATGGAAAAACTTGCGTCATCACGGGAGGTGCAAGGGGTATCGGCCGCGCGTTTGCCGAGCGGTTCGCCGAGGCAGGCGCAAAGGTGGCCGTACTCGATCTGACCATCCCGGACGGCGTCCCAGGAGCGATCGCAAAGAAGGGAGGCCGCTGCATCGGCATTTCCTGCGACGTTTCAGATCCTGCACAGGTGGATGCCGCGCGCGCCAGCGTGGAAGGACAGATGGGCGAGTGCGACATCCTGATCAATAACGCCGCGATGTTTCCGGTATTGACGTTTGATGAGTTGACCTTTGAGAAATGGAAGCGTGCCTTCGATGTCAACATCCATGGCGTGTTTCTCATGTGCAAGGCGTTCACGGCGGGGATGCGACGCCGGCAGTGGGGGCGCATCATCAACATTGCCTCCATTCAGTTCTGGACCAAAACGCTTTGCGGTCCGCACTATTCCAGTTCGAAAGGCGCCGTGATCGGATTGACGCGGGCACTGGCCGACGAGTTCGGGCAATATTCCATCACGGTCAATGCGATTGCGCCGGGAGCCATCGGAACCGAAACTGCGCTGGCGTCCCCACTGGGGCCGAGTATCCAGGTTGCGGCGACCCGACAGGCGATCAACAGAATGGGAAAACCTGAGGATTTGGCCGGCACGGCTGTTTTCCTCGCCTCGCAGCACGCCAGCTTCATTACCGGACAGACCATCGTCATCGATGGCGGCATTTTCAAACTGTAATCAGTGAAGGTAAAGCACGGTGAGCATCGATGCGGTCGATCAGGTGGCAATCATCGCCTTGTATGCGGCGTACAACCGATCGATTGACGCGGGGGACATTCTCGGCTGGCTCGGGACCTTCACGATAGACGGCGAATTTCATCATCCCGCGCGCATCTACGCCGGTCAGGCCGGCCTCTCCGCATTCATCACGAGCCGCAGTGCGCAATTGGGCTCGGGGCTCGTCACGGGTTTGAAGCATTGGAATGATCCGATTGTGCTCACTGGAGACGCAAATTCGGTGAGAGCATCCTGTGGCCTGGTCGTGACGGGCGCCGTGCGCGAGACCGGTAAACCGGCCATCGTGGCGCAAGGCCGGTACGAGGACTCCTTGATTCGCACGAACAAGGGCTGGCGCTTCAAGGAACGGCGTTTGTCCATTGTATGAGCGAGCACGCGTTGCGTTCGCTTTTGCCCACCGCGATTCCTGCTGAAGACGAAGCGCTTCGCGAAGATATCAGGGCCTTTCTCGTCACAGCCACGAAGGCCATGACTCCCGAGCGACGCGCTCGCTCGTGGTCAGGGTTCGACGCCGACTTCAGCCGCGCGCTTGGCCAACGAGGCTTTTTGGGGATTACTTTTCCCAAACAATACGGCGGTCAAGGGCGCAGCGCCTTTGCACGATTCGTCGTCGTTGAGGAGCTCCTGAATTTCGGCAGCCCGGTGGCCGCACACTGGATCGCGGATCGCCAAACGGGACCGTTGTTATTGAAATACGGCACTGAAGCGCAGAAGAAGCGATATTTGCCGGCGATCGCCCGCGGCGAGGCTTTTTTCGGCATCGGGATGAGCGAGCCGAATGCAGGTTCGGATCTTGCCGCCGTACGCACCCGTGCAGAACGCGATGGAGACGGCTGGCGCCTGCAGGGACAGAAAATCTGGACCACGCACGGCCACCGCTCGCACTACCTCGTGGCGCTCGTCCGTACGAGCGGTACACCGGCAGATCGTCACAAGGGCCTGTCGCAAGTGATCGTCGATCTCAAAGCGCCCGGGGTGACGATACGCCCGATCGTTGATCTTGCGGGAGACTCCCATTTCTGCGAGATCTTCTTCGATGACGTACAGCTCGCGGCCGATGCACTGGTCGGTGAGGAAGGCCACGGCTGGGACCAAGTGCTCGCCGAGCTCGCCTTCGAACGCAGCGGCCCGGAACGCTTTTACACGGCGATGGTGTTATTCGATGAATGGCGGGCATACCTGCGCACTCCGGCAGGGTGCACACCGCAGTCGTTGCGGGCGTGCGGGAAAATCATCAGTCATTTGGCCCCCATCCGCGCCCTATCGCTCGCCATTTCTGAGAAGTTGGTGCGCGGCGAAAGCCCGGTCGTTGAAGCCGCCTTGGTCAAGGATCTGGGAACCGCCGTCGAGCAGATGATCCCCGTGGCGATCGCCGATGACCTGTACTCTCGCGAGGAAGCGGATCTGCCGCCGGCGCTGGTAGGGGCGCTCAATTACACCTCGCTCGCCGCTCCGAGCTACTCGCTACGAGGCGGAACTCGCGACATTCTACGCGGCATGATCGCGCGCGGCCTGGGTCTGCGCTAGGTGCGCCATGCGAAATGAAATTGCCGAGAGCTTTAGGCGCGTGCTGGAGCAATGCTGTACTCCTCAGGTGGTGCGCGAGATTGAGACCGGCGGCGATCATCGTTTACTTTGGCAGGCATTGGAGCAAACGGGGTTCGCCGACGCGCTGATCCCGACGGAGGCCGGCGGCGCCGGACTCTCGCTCGCCGATGCCTTTCCGATCCCAGAGCTATGCGGTCATCATGCGGTTCCGCTTGCCTTCGCCGAGACCATGATCCTGCGCGGGATCCTTTCTCAGCGAAAGGTTGCGATACCCCCTGGAAGCATCACATTCGCGGGTCAAACGCGGTCTCGCGGCGATACGGTCGTTGCCGCCCAAGTGGCATGCGGTATGGTTGCTGACTGGGCGGTCCTCGAGGTCGGCAGCGAGCGGCGCCTGGCGCCCATCGCCGCAGCTCAGCGTCAAGGCCTGGGCTTTGCCCTCGATGCCACGCTGGTCTGGCCTAAATCGGTGATCGATCAGGCCATCCCGGTTCGCGGCCCGGTCGATACGCGAGTTGCGCAGGCCTTCGTGCACGCTGCCCAGATCGCGGGCGCTCTTGATGCGGTTTTTGCGCAAACCTTGAATTACGCGAACGAGAGAAAACAGTTTGGAAAGTCGATCGGTGCCTTTCAGGCCATCCAACACCAACTGAGCTTGATGGCGGAGCATGTCTTTGCCGCCCGCATGGCTGCAGACGTTGCCGCATCGCGGGAGGGGGTGATATTCGATCGCTTGAAGATCGCCATTGCCAAGGCGCGTGCGAGTGAGGCGGCTGTGGATGTCGCCGCTCTCGCTCATTCGATCCATGGCGCGATTGGGTTCACCCAGGAATGTGATTTACAGCTTCTGACGCGACGATTGAACAATTGGCGGATAAGCGCGGGCAGCGAGGGTTACTGGCAAACCGTACTCGGTGAGAGCCTATTGAACTGCGCCGATGCCAGGTCTCTGGATTTTTTGCGACGCTGCAGCGATTTGTCGTGACGCGTCGTTGTGGGGAGGGGTTATCGTGAGCACGGTCAGCAAAGGTATAGAGGTTTCGAGGGACGGCGCCGTCGCACGCGTGACGTTCGCTCGGCCGCCGAGTAACTATTTTGATCTGGATCTCATCGTGGCGTTGGCCGATACGTTGGAAGATATCGACCTTCAGCCGGATCTTCGGGCAGTCGTCCTTCGCTCCGAGGGCAAGGTGTTTTGTGCGGGTGCCAAGTTCGTTGGCGCGGAGGGTGCGGCTGCGCAGCCCGGTGCCGGCGACCTTGCCGACCCGCGCGAGTTATACAGGAACGCCATTCGCTTGTTTCGAACCCGCAAACCCATCGTCGCTGCGATCCAAGGAGCCGCGATCGGAGGCGGCCTCGGCCTTGCGATGATCGCCGATTTTCGCATTGCTGCACCGGAGGCGCGATTTGCGGCCAATTTCGTGACCATCGGCATTCACGCCGGATTCGGCTTGACCCACACCTTGCCGCGAGCAATCGGGGAGCAGGCCGCCGCCATGCTGCTGTACACGGGACGGCGGATTGACGGTGCGGAAGCGTACCGCATGGGACTGGTCGACCTGCTGGCTCAGTCTTCCGAATTGCAGAGCGCCGCGCTTGCTCTAACTTCGGAAATCGCCAAGAATGCGCCGCTTGCGGTGGAAGCGACCCGAAAGACTCTGCGCAATGACCTTGCCGATCGCGTCGCACAGCAGATCGAACGGGAGGCTCACGAGCAGATGCGCCTCTTTGGCACCGCTGATTTCAAAGAAGGCGTCAAGGCAGTCGCCGAACGCCGAGAGGGCAGATGGGTCAGGGGCTGAAGCCGCAAGGCGGTGATATGACCCTATCGAAGCCAACCTTACGGAAGATAGCCCAACCGTTCAGAGATCTCCCCGGCACAGGCACGCAAGGTCTTGGCGATCGGCGAATTCCAGTTCGAGTCGAAGTGACCTGCCGGCCCAAGCGTGGCCAGAACCCCCACGATCAATCCCGAGGCATCGAATATCGCGGTCGCAAATGAATGCGTCGCAGCGCTCAACTGCCCCGTGGTTCGGGCGAATCCGCGGCGGCGAATATTGGTGAACAGATCGTCAATTTCGAATTCGTTTTTTGGACACCCGGGTTGCGGGCGAGTGAGTTCCGCCGCGATGAGCGATGCGGTTTTGGCCCGCGGAAGATAAGCGCCGAAGACGCTGCCAATCGAAGATTGCAGGATTGGAAGAACAAACCCCTCGGTTGCCGTCATGGCCAATAAGCCCGGCAAGGTCTCTCGGGCCGCGATCGTCGGACCGCCGGTGTTCCACACCGCCAGAACCACCGTGTTCTGCAATCGATTGCAAAAGTCCGCCATCTGAGGGCGTGCCACGCGGATGACGTCGATCGAATTCATCGCGGCAAAGGCCAGGCGTAGAGCGGCAGGACCCAACCGATATCGGCTGGTCATTTCTTCTTGTTCCACGTAGCCTGCGCGGCCCAAGCTGACGATATACCGATGCACCTTGGCCGGATGCATCCCGGTTCGTTCGGCCAGGGTCTTCAACATGGGGGTGGGCTCAGCCCCGACAAAAGCCGATAAAACCGTCAGAAGGGTTTCGGCGGACTGAACCCCATGGGCGCCCATTTTTTTCGCCGGCCGCACGGCTGGTTCAGTGCTCTGCTGCGAGGGCCTCGCAACGGGCCGTTGTCTGGCCACGGGTTTGCTGTTGCTTTTCATGCGCGCCAATTTTTGTGCTCTCCCTTGCCGAAAGCCATTATTATACATGGCGTAATCCAATTTGCCCGCACTACGTATCGCCATTGTGGTTGTTTTGCCCAAACAATTCGATGCGAATGCTGCCAAAAATAATCGCGCCAACCGCATAGAGCAAAGCTGATCCCAGAATGGCCGGCCGATAGCTGCCGAACGAATCGAAGACCTTGGCGAATACCAGGCCGCCCAGAGCCATGCCGATGCCGATCACCATGGACTGAATGGAGACCACGCGAGAGAAGTTGCGAAGTCCAAACAGGCGCATCGAGAAGAACATGATGTAGTCCCCCTCGGCACCCTGAGCGAGACCAAGTAGGGCGATTGCGACGGCAATGGCTGCACCGCCCGCCGAAGGCACGGGCGAGAGGTACAAGATCAGCGCCCCGATTCCGGCTAATGTCAACGTAAACGCAATCACAAGAGGCGGTCTCAAGCGATCGAGCGCGAACCCGTTGGCCACGCGGCCGGTCCCGACGGATAGGGCGAATAGGGAGCCTAAGCCGGCCGCTGCGGCGGCCGGCAGCCCCCGGTCGCTCAAAAGGGGTAATAAATGAGAAATGAAACCCCCGATAGGCAAGGCCGCCAAAGCGCAGGCAACGGTCAATTGCCAAAATTGCCTGGTGCCTGCGATCTTTCGCATCGAGTCTCTAGTCTGCATCGCTCGTCTGCCACTCGCCGATGCGTCGCCGGGCTCGCGAAACCAGAGCAGGATCAGCGGCAATCCAATGATCAACGTGGTCGCCATCAGCGCGAGGAACCCCGACCGCCATCCCTGCTGTGCGATGAGACTCGACAGGAGAGGAACCGCGATCGCCACGGACACCGAACTCCCGGTCATCATCACGCCGATGGCCGTTCCGAGATTCTCGGTAAACCACGGGGCGAGGCCACGCCCCATGATGACGGAGTTACTGATGGCGCCCGCGAAACCCAGGTAAATCGTACAGACGGCAAATATCGCGTGATTGACGGGCATTCGGGCGAAGAGAGCGAAGCCCAGCGCGATGCTGATGAACCCGATGATCGCCACACGCCGCGCGCCCCAGCGATCCAGCAATTGTCCCGTGACCGGCAGCAAAAAGGCGACCAGCAGCCCAGCCAGCGGTCCAAATGAGAGCTCAGTACGCGTCCAACCGAACTCCGCCTGCATGGGCTTTAGAAACATCGATGCGGCAATGTTCGCAAAATTCCAGCCCACGCCGACGCCGAAGAAGGCGGCAACGAGCGTCCGCCAGCCCGCAGCCCATTCACCGAGGCCCGCCTGCGGCTCGCCGTCCGTCAAATATTGGCTGGTCCCGTTCGCCATATTGCTACTCACCATTCCGGTTTGCCATTGGATGTACTATTTTCCCAGCCACTTGGGCGCTCGTTTCTCGACAAACGCCCGCGCGCCTTCCTTTCTGTCTTCGCTGAGATAGGGATTGGGGCCGACATCGAGCCGCAATGCAGAATGGATCGGCAAATCAGCTCCTTTGTTGACCATTTGCTTATAGCGCTGGAGCGTGAGGGGAGCGCCGCCGGCGATCTGGTCGATATATTCCGATACCCGCAGACGGAATTCATGCCTGGGCCACGTATGACTCACGAGGCCAATCTTCAGCGCCTCCGGCGCTGCGACAACCCTACCTGTGTAGAGCAATTCGAACGCAATGGCCCGCGGCAGCAGACGGGGAAGCATCACGGAGCCGAAATTGGCACCCATGCCGCGACGCACCTCCGGAAGTCCGATCGAGGCATCTTCGACTGCGACGCGCAAATCACACGCCAGCGCCAATTCGAGCCCGGCGCCGAGTGCGGCCCCGTTGATGGCGGCGATCGTCGGTTTCGGCACTTCCAGAAGCAGCTCAAATAAATTGCGGGCCGCCCCCGTCATCGGCTGCGGATAGGGTTTCCCCTCGTTGGCGAGCTCTGCGGCCTCCTTGAGATCGGCGCCGGCGCAGAACGCGTGATTGCCTGCGCCGGTCAAGACAATTACCCACACTCGCGGATCATCGGCCGTGGCGAGGAGGATTTCCCTCAACCCGGCGATGGTGGCGAGGGCGAGCGCATTGCGCTGCTTCGGCCGATCGATGGTGATCGTGGCCACCCGATCGCGACGCGAGACGCTGATTTCTTCCGACATCGAGAACTCCCGTGCTCCGCTGCCATTGCGCGAGCGGAAAGCGATGATCGCTGCCGTCGATCGGCCTCATCACCACGAAGTGGCGCCGCCATCCACCCGGATATCGGCGGCATTCACATAAGAACTCTCATCGGAGGCCAGAAACACAGCCACGGCAGCCACTTCTTCGGGCGTGCCGTAACGGCCGCGCATAATCTTGCCTCGCATCCAGGAGTCCCATTCGGAACCTTCACGCGCGCGAGCACGGTTGGCGTCCCGATGGTGCCCGGCGAAATCGAATTGGCCCGAATGCCATGCTCACGCCCCTCCATCGCCAAATGACGCGTCATGGCCACGACTCCGCCTTTGGCAGCGCTGTGCGCGATCCCCGGCAACACGGGGAAGGTTATCCACGCTGCTGCCGAGGCGGAATTGACGATCGTGCCGCCGTTCTTGCTCAGCTCGGGCCACGCGGCCTTGGATAAGAGATAGACAATGTGTAGTTCGTCGGTGATCGTCCGGTACCAGTGCTCGTCCGAGGCATCGTGCATCCAGCCGAAGGACGCCTTGCCCGCGTTATTGAAGAGCACATCAATTCTGCCGAAGCGCTCGCAGGCAAACTTGACCAGCCGGGCGCATTCCTCGGCCTGGGTCAGATCACAGGGCTCCAGCGAGACCATCTCGCCGCCGGCCGCCCGGACGCTATCGACTGCCGATCGAGCAAATTCGGCGCGGACGTCGCAGCCCACCACCTTTGCCCCTTCACGCGCAAAGGCGAGCGCCGAGGCGTGACCTATGGCACCGCCTGTCCCGGTGATCACGCAAACCTTACCTTCGAGCCGTCCGCCCATGCGCTATTCCACCTCAGGTTGCTCCTGCCCATCCACCATCTACCGGCACCACGGCGGCGGTCACGTAAGCGCCGGCCGGTGAACACAGATAGATCAACGTACCCGCCATGTCCTGTGCATTGCCGTATCGTCCCCGGGGAATGTTGCTGGTGATGGCAGAAACCGTCGCCGCGTCAAAATCCGCCGTTAGGCGTGAGGGAAAGACACCGGGAGCTATGGCATTCACGTTGATGTGCTCGCGTGCCAGGCGTCTGGCCAAGGACAGCGTCAAGTGGTGCAGGCCGGCTTTCGATGCTTGATAGGCATAGGATTCAAAGGGGGAGACTCTGATACCGTGACCTGAACCAATGTTGACGATGCGTGCCGGATCGACTGCGGACGCGCCGCGGCGCAAATACGGCAGAAGTTGTTGTGTGAGAAAAAAAGCTGCCTTGGTATTCAGGGCCAGGGTGTAATCCCACAACTCCTCGGAGTACTCATCGATTGGCTGTGTTTTGAAAATGCCGGCGTTATTGACGAGAACGTGCAGCTGCCTTTCTGCTTTGCCAAACGCTCCCGCCACCGCGCGGATTCCATCCATCGTCGCCAGATCTCCAGAAATTGCCCGGCAGTCTCCCAGGCGATTGAGTTCCCCGGCGGTTGTTGTGCAGTCCGATGCGTTGCGAGCGACGACATAGACACGCGCCCCCGCGGCCACCAGCCCTTCTGCCATCATATAGCCTATGCCGCTGGTGGCGCCGGTAACGACCGCCACCTTGCCCGCGACGGAAAATAGCTTTGAAATGACATCGCCAGCCAATGGTTTACTCCCGAACGAGCGCTTCTCGGCACGCGCCCCAATCTCAAGCTCCCGCAACGCCGGCGGTCACGTCGTCGTTATTCAAAACATAAAGAAGTTATGGATAACGTAATATGCGACAAATTATGCCTCATCGAGGCGCGGTCGTCCACCGCGACGGCTGGATTGACGCTGCGCCGCTTCGCTTTTATGATAACGCATAATCGAGTTACGTAAACCATAATCACCACCGGGCCGGGCCGCCCACGGGCGCATCGGGCTTCGGGCCGGATCGTCATCATCAGGAGGGCCGCATGAACGTTGGGGAGCTTGCATACCGATGCCGCAAATAACCGTAGTGGAACGCAGCGGACGGGAGCGATCCGTCGATGCTCCCTCGGGGCAGAGCGTCATGAGCTCGCTGCGCGATGCGGGCGTGGACGACATACTGGCATTGTGCGGGGGGAACTGCTCCTGTGCGACGTGCCACGTCTACGTCGATCCCGAGTTCTTGGGCAACCTGAACGGGATGAGTGCCGATGAAAATAATTTGCTCGAGGGATCGGGGTTTCGAAAAGAGACCTCCCGACTGTCCTGTCAGCTCGAAATGAACGACTCTTTGGCGGGTATGCGAGTCGTGGTCGCGCCGGAGGAGTAGGCAAAAACGGGAACCTTTGACCTGATTTACTGCATCGTCGTCGTTGGTGCAGCGCCGACCTTGATACTGCGATAGCCGCCTGGCGGGACGGGTGCGGCTGAGTTCAGCCCTCTGCGCCTTTCTTCAAGTTAATCGTGTGCTCGAGCAACGAGCCGTCAAGATCATCCGGTGACTCTTGCGCGCGAGTTCTGACCTTGACGCTGTTTCCCTGGGAATCCTGCCTCGTGCGGCCACCGAGATCCTCCTGGCGCCGGCAACACAAGGGACGTTTGATTCTCACCGTATCGTTCATGACATGTCCCCAGAATCCGACGCACTCGCGGGCTGACCACCTGGCAATCATAAATCGTCGCTGCGGCGTGCGGGATGACATAAGTCGTCGCGAACTGTTATGGCGCTCACAGTCACGCAAGAAAGCCCGCGCTCGACGGCGGCGGCCGTCAGCGCGGTCGAATCGATCCTGCTCACGATCGATCACAGTGAATTCATCACAGTGAATTCAGGAACGCGACCAAGTCCTCCTTTTGTTCCTCAGTCAAATTCATCTGAAAACGCTGATTGTAGAAATTCACGAGTTCGTCCAGGCTCGCGGCGGCGCCGTTATGGAAATACGGGGCGCGGGCCGCAAGCCCGCGCAGAATCGGGCCCTTGCCGCGGTTGAAGTCGCTGCACAGTCCGGAGATCAGTGCCTTGCCCGGATCGGTGGTGTAGAACGACTCCAACTGTCCCGGATTGAAGGGATTCGGACAACCATTGATGAGATAGACCGGCAGGTCGGGCATGGAAAGCTCGGCGAGCCCGGCGACGATGTTCGGATCCGGCTCGACGCTCGGCAGCACCGAGTGTCCGGTACCGATATCCAGGGGTAGCGGAAATGAGTGGTTTCCGACGTTCGGAGTGTCATGGCAGGTGGTGCAGGTGCCCGCAAACGTACTGGGCTTGCCGAGCGCGGCATTGTCATTCAAGCCGCGGACGTTGGAGATCTGCACGGGTGCGCTGTTGAAGAGGGCTGCGCCGGCGGCGATCTGGCGCCGCTTCGCGTCGAGGTACGCCTCGATGAAGTTGCCGTCATCGGCCAGATTCGACCACGCGGCAAACAGCGTCATGGATGCCGGATTGAAGGCCGTACCACTGGGGTCGGCGCCCAAGGTGTCGTTGATTCCCGGATAGTACGGCTGGCCGGCCAGGTTGACGGGCCCCCCATCGGCGCCGCGCGCACTGAGAGACCCCGCCCTCGCGTCATAGACCTGTGCGCTGAACAAACCGAGCTCGAATGCGACGATGTCCGCAAGCTGGCTCGCGGTCGGGGCCTTGGCGGCTTGCGCGTGAATGGTGATGGCATCGAGTGCCTGCTGTGTGAGATCCGTATTCAGGTTTGGGAGGAAAGTCGGCCCATTGTTGAGCAGCGCGTGAGTTTCACGGCCGTCGAACATGATCGTGCTCAGGAAACCGAGATTGGTCGTCGGCAGCGGCCGCCGGTACACCGAGATGACGGGTTGGCCGCCATTCGCGCCCGGCACCATCGCGCATCCATAGGGGTCGTGCACCACCGATATGCTGAACTGCGCATTCGTGGGTAGCGGGAGGAAGATGCGGATCAGCCCATGGTTCAAAAGCAAACTGTGGTCGGCAGCACTGCCGGTGCGAGCGTTCGGACAATTTGCACCGTCGACCGCGGCAAACAAAGGGTCCTGTCCCCGGGTTTGAAGAAATCGCAGCTGGATTGCCGCCGCGCTCAAGCTCATGGCTTGGCTTGCGACATGGCAGGTCGCGCAGGTGCGTCCGTTCGTTCCGAGGCTTTGAAAGAACGCGCCCTGCTCGTTGACCGGCCCATTGACGTCCAGAGTTCCGATGATGCCGGTGCGATCGAAGAAGAGCTGCATATCCTGCGGCGCTGCGGCGGGCGGGTCCGCGCGGACACCGCCGCAGAAACCGCTACCCGCAATTGCCAGTGCGAAGATTGCGGCGCGCATGCCGGGGGAGGCCGGCGGGCTCGGCGCTCTCAGCCGCCGGATGACAGACACGCGATTTTTCATAACGCTTTCCTTCTTATGGCTGCATGGTCCCTGTGTCATGAATCGGAATCGGCGGACCAAACCTGACATAGGAAGTGTCGGCCCGGGCATTGTTGCGCTGCTGCACGAAATGCGATGCGACCCATACCCATGCAGCGGCAGGTGGCCGTGCAGGTTGCGGCGGCAGGTGGCCGCGCAGGTTGCGGCGGCGTTCCCAATTCGGCATGCTGAGTCGCCTTCCTGGGAGCTCGTGCAATGGGGATTGAGCCACCGGTAATCGCGGAGCAGCGATCCGACGCGACGGATGTCGCCAAGAATCGGCAGCTTTTCGCCTCGCTCTACGGCGATCTCAGGCGCCTGGCGGAGTATCAGCTCCGCCGCAGCCAGGGTGCACTGGTCAGCCCGACCACGCTGCTCCATGAAGCCTATATCGGGATGGCCGATCGCGAGGTGCATTTCCCCGACCGCGATAGATTCATGGGATATGCGGCGCGGGTAATGCGCGGCCTCATCATCGACCTCGTGCGTGAGCGGTGTGCACTGAAGCGGGGCGGGGCTTATCACATCACCCAATTGCCCACGGAGGTCGAGGAATCCGCAGAGAGCGCGGCCGATCTGGCGCTTTTGTCGGACGCACTCGATGAACTCGCGGTTCGCGAGCCGCGCCTTGCCGGGGTGGTGGACCTCAAATACTTTTGCGGCTTCACGTTCGAAGATATCGCAGCACAGCGGGGAACCTCGCTGCGCACCGTCCTGCGCGACTGGGAAAAGGCTCGCCTGATTCTCTTCAAAGGATTGCACGAGAGCTAGCCGCCGACCCGCGAGGGAACCCGATGCCGAACTTATCCGAGGAGCAATGGCGCACATTCAGCGATTACCTCGACCGCGCTCTCGAGTTGCCGGAGCCGCAGCGTGCGCCGTGGCTGGCCGAGCTCGCATCCACGCACCCCGAGATCGCGGCTGAGATTGAGCAAGCGCTCGCGGTACGAGAGCGCAATGAATATGCGGGGTTCCTGTCGAACTCCCCGGTTCCGAGCGCACCGATCGCCGGCGCGACTCTCATCGGACGCCGCGTCGGCCCCTACCTCATCGAATCCGAGATCGGTCGTGGCGGCATGGGCAGCGTCTGGCGAGCCCGCCGAGCTGACGGACGATTCGAGGGCACGGTCGCGATCAAGTTCGTCCATGCCTACTGGCTCGGCCGAGAAGGAGAAGGGCGATTCCGCAGCGAGGGCCGAATGCTGGGCCGGCTGGATCATCCCAATATCGCGCGCCTCATCGATGCCGGCGTCATCGATGATTCGCAACCCTACCTCGTGCTCGAGTATGTCGAGGGTGAGCCGATCGACGCGTACTGCGATCGCCTTGAACTCGGCCTCGAAGCACGAGTCGCCTTGTTCCAAGGCGTCCTGGCTGCGGTCGGCCACGCACACAGCCATCTCATCATTCATCGCGACTTGAAGCCGGCGAACGTTTTCGTCACCGGCGAAGGAACTGTGAAGCTGCTCGATTTCGGTATCGCGAAGCTGCTCACCCAGGACGGCGCCGCCGCGCTCACGCAAACGAGCACTCAGGCGTTGACGCCGCAATACGCGGCGCCGGAGCAGCTTCTGGGCCGGCCCGTCACAACGGCGACCGACGTATACGCGCTCGGCCTCGTGCTATACGTGCTCTTGACCGGTGTGCACCCGCTGGGCAGCGGCTCACGCTCCACGCCCGAACTCCTGCATGCCATCGTGAAGGAGGAGGCGCCCCGTCCCTCGGCGGTTGCGGGTGGACCGATCTCGAGAAGCCGCGCTCTCGAAGGCGACCTCGACACCATCCTCGGCAAGGCTCTCAAGAAGGACCCCGCGGAGCGCTACGCTTCCGTCGCAGCATTCGCGGAGGACCTGCGGCGCTTCCTCTCTCACGAGCCGATCAGCGCCCGGCCCGACACGGTGCCCTATCGGGTTGCAAAATTCGTGCGCCGCAACCGAGGCAGCGTCGTTTCAGGCCTGCTCGTCGCCATCGGTCTCATCGTCACCAGCGCATTCGCCTTGAGCCAGATGCAGGCGGCGCGTGCACAGCGCGACCGCGCCCTCGAAGAGCTCATGCGGGCCAATGCACAAGCCGATCTCACGCAATACATTCTGGACGACAAGTTGAGCAGGCTTTCCCCCGATGCGGAGAGCCAGCGCCTCGACCGGGCGCGCCAATTTTTGGCAGCTCGATTTCACAATGCCCCGCTGCTGGCGGCACGCCTCCTGATCGACGTGTCGGGGCGCTACATCGATATCGGAGATTTTCGGACCGCGGCGGCCGTCGCCGTCGAGGCGGAGACCATCGGGCACCGCTTCGATGATGCGGATATCCTGGGGCAGCTCGCCTGCATTCGCACCGAAGATCTCGCCATCGCCCGCGACTTCACGGCAGCGCGCGCTCAGCTCGCCCAGGGCCTTGCGCAGATGCGCCGGCTCAATCCGGTGCCTCCGGGCATTGAGGCGGAGTGCGCCACCGCTGAAGCCTTCGTCGTGCAAGCAGACGGCGACTTCGCACGCGCCATCGAGCACCTGCGTACGACCGTTGAGGATCTCGATCGGGCGGGCATGCATGGATCTTCCCGCTATCTGGCGACGTCCAATGATCTCGCGCGCGCCCTTGCGATGGCAGGACAACACCGTGAGGCGTGGGAGGTCGGCAGTCGCAACGTGGCGCTGGCGAGCGAGATGGGGCGTGCGGACACCGGTGCCTACCTTGCCTATGTCAACGGCGTGTGCTCGGCCCTGCGCAATGGTGGACAGCCGACCCGAGCGGTTGCCTACATTGACGCCGGCACCGCCAAGGTGCGGCACGATCCAGCGTATGCCGATATGGGCGCTAGCAGCGAAAGCTGCTGGGCGTTGTCACGCCTCGACCGGGGTGAGCCCCAACAGGCGGAGCCCGCCATCCTGGAGTCGGCGAGCAAGGCCGAGCAGGGAGGCGTCAGTTATCTGGCGTCGCTGTTGCGCGCGTCGGCCGTGATCGCCGCGCTTGCGCGTGCGGACCTCGCCACCGCAGAAACCCGCTGGGCCGAGCTGTTGCCGGATGAAGAGCACAGGTTGGCCGCGAACGAGAAAGGAATCGAGGTGGTGCGATTGCTGTTGGTGAGCGCACGGCTCGACATGGCCCGCAACCGGCCCGATGAGGCTTTGAGATCGCTCGAGCGAGCCGGGGCGTTGATCGCGTCGCGCCGGCAGAGAACCAACCCGGACGCACGCGAATGGGAAGCGCTGCAAAGCTCGGCGCTGATCGCAAAGCAGCGCTATGTCGAAGCCGAGCAGCACGCGCAGGCTGCGCTCGAGCTGGCGCGGATCAGCGCGGTCGATCCTAAATCGTCGTCATGGATCGGCGAGGCGCTGGTGCTCCGTGCACGCGCGGAGGCGGCGGCCGGCCGCAGGGCCGCCCGGACAACCGCCCAAGAGGCATTGAGCCACCTCGCGGCGAATCTTGATCCCACGCATCCGCTCATTGCGCAAGCCCGAGAGATCGCATCGAGTGTTGCGCCTCGAGTGGCCACCGTGTCGCCTCCGGTCCGGTAGAAGTCCGGGTAGCGGCTTTAAAAATTTGTAAATGTTGGGGCAGACCGGGGCACGTAGACTGCGTCTGCCGATCTTGTCTCCGATCAACAAATCAGGACAACCATGCGACGCATATCCAGTTTAGTTGGCGTACTTTGCGGTACGGCCCTCGTCTCAGGACTACCCGCCGGGCGGCTGATGGCGGCAGCGCCGGCGCCGGCGTTGTACAGCATCACGAAATCCATTCCGATGGGTGCGCCCGATCGCTGGGACTATCTGGCGTACGATTCCACGAGCCATCGGGTCTATGTGGCCCATGAAACCGAAATTGCCGTCATCAACGGCCAATCCGGCGAGTCGCTGGGCAGGATTTCGGTCTCCGGCGCGAACGGGGTTGCGGTCGTGCCTGAGGTTGGCAAGGGCTATGCCGGCAGCCGGACTTCGAAGTCGGTGGTTGTGTTCGACCTCGGGCATCTTGCCGTCACCAAGACCATTCCGGCCGGCGAAGACACCGATGGTGTGGTGTTCGACCCCGCCAGCAAGCGCGTCTTCGTCATGCAAGGGGACCCGAAAAACCTGCTGGTCATCGACACCGGCAGCGATTCGGTGGTGAAAACCCTGCCATTGGGCGGCAAGCCGGAATTTTCGGCGGTCGACGGGCGCGGCAAGCTGTACGTCAATATTGCCGACAAGCGCGAGATTCAACGGATCGATACGCAGAAACTCAAAGTCGACGCCACGTGGCCCATCCCCGCGTGCGAATCGCCGCATGGTCTTTCGATCGATGTTCAGAGCAACCAGCTCTTTGCGAGCTGCGTGAATTCCAAGCTGATGGTCGTCGATGCGCTAAGTGGGCGAGTCACCGCCGAGCTGCCGATCGGATTCGGCACCGATGCCACGGCAGTCGACACTTCACGGCACAGGGCGTTCAGTTCGAACTGGGATGGGACGCTGTCGGTGATTGATTTCTCGGCCGCCGGTCACGCCGTCTCCCTGGGTGAAGTTCCCACCCAGCCCCAGGCTCGTACCCTGGCCGTGGACTCTGCGTCCGGACGTGTGTATCTCGTGGCAGCCGATCGGATCGAAGTTGACCCGACCGCCACCAACCCGAAGAAGCGCTACGGCACGAAGCCGGGATCCGTTCGGCTGCTGTTTGTGGACCCGGCTTCCTGACCCAAGCAAGGGGAGTCGCCGCGCTGTAGGGCAGACCCCTATCACGCGGTCACGATGAGGCGCGATTTACATTCGATCAATGCTAAATGCGTCTCAAATCCAAAATCTAGACCGTAATCCGTGGAGATGATGCGTCTAAGCTAGCGCCACTCAGAGCCGAGGTGCTTGTATGGAAGATCTCATCCACGTCATTTACATCAGTGCCGCATCGCCCGAAATATCCGAATACGATACGGTCAAGTTTCTCAACGAGGCGCGCAAGGCGAACCGACAAAATGATGTTTCAGGATTGATGCTCTATATGGGCGGCTGCTTCTTGCTATTGCTCGAAGGCGAAGCTGCCAAGCTCGATATCGCTTCCAATGCCATCTTCTCTGACGAACGCGAAATGCGCATGATTCTGCGCGAGCCGATCGCGGAACGAGAATTTCCGGAGTGGATCATGGGGTTTGAAACAGTCGAACCGCTCGAGGCCGCCCGGTTGCTCGGTGAACCACTGCTGTTCAATTCCGACTCCGGCGTCGCACGCATAGAGCCCAACAGTGCGAAAACGCTGTTGTCCATCATCGGCCGGCGCCGGTGGCAATCGGATCGCAGCGGGATGTTTCGCGCCATCCGACGCACGACCAAGCTGACGGCGGCTTCCCGACGCGAGGGCTGATGGTCCGCTGTTGGCGGGGCTGCTAAAACATTTTTGCGACCGTCAACCGTCCCGTGCGCCCCTCGAGCGGATGGACATGAACGTCCGCGACACCCGCGGCGGGTTCTCCCGCGAGCCGGTCCACATACCAAAATTCTGCCGCGTCGGCCTTCTTGTTGAGCAGGTTGTAAATTCCCAAGCCCACGCTCCAGCCGCGGCCGATCACATAGTGCGCATCCCCGCTCCATTCACCATAGCCGTGGCCCTTGACTGTATTGTCGGAAGAGAGCGGGTATTGGCTCAAGTATCGGTAGCCCAGGCTTCCGCTCCACGGCCCCAAATTTTTGATGTACATGTTGAATGAACCCGTCGCGATCGGCGCATCGGGCAGGTACTCGCCCACATGGCCGGTGCCATCGTTGTAGGGTGTGGTGAACCGTGCGTGATTGCCGGAATAGCTGCCGTAGAACTCGAGCCACTGCAGCGCTTGGTAGGTCAGGTTGATTTCATAGCCGCGCCGACGGCTGCCGGGTCCGGCGCTATCGACACCGGCATCCGGATCGTAGGTGGTCTCGGACTCCGCACTCAAGGTGTACAGCGCGACTGTCATGGTGAAGGAGGGCGTGAACTCCTCACGTAATCCGATCTCCTCGCCGCTTTGCCGCGCAATCAGCGGCGCACCGGGCACACCGCTTCTTTGTGCCGCCGTCACGCCGCGCAAATCATCGCTATGAAAGCCGCGCCCGGCGCTGAAATAGATTTCGGTCGATTCCACGGGCCGAAAGATGAGGCTTCCCTTGGGTGCGAGTAAATGTCCGCTCGCCGTGCCGGTGTTGGTGCCTACGTCCGAACCGTACTGTGTGTCATACCGGTAGCCGAGCACAGAGCGAAACCACTCAGTCCAGTGCGTGGTGGTTTGCGCAAAGGCCGCGACGCTGGTCAAACGAACGGAATCTGCCTCACTGAAGTTCAGGGGATCATCGATTGCCGGAATGATGGCGCGGTCCTTGGTCGGGTATCGAGAAACTTCATTGAAGTCCGCACGTGTGGTGAGACCTACGAGGACCTCGTTTTGGAACCCGGCAATGGGCGCCGCATGCTCATAACTTACCGTGCCGCCGAGCGCGGTGCGGCTCTCGTGCTGTGCCTCCTGATCGCCATTGACCGGGTCCACCAGGAAATGCGTGAAATCATTCCACAACGTCAGCCGATTGCTGAACACATAGGCGTTGGCACGTAGCTCGCCCTCGGCGATGGGCTTGAAATACTCGAGCGTCAGACTGGTGCGCTGCGCTTGGCCGCCGTCGGTCGGGTCCAAGGAGCCATATCGGCTGATGAGGCCTTCATCGATGGCGCGTAGCGGCTGGTCCGTGGTGGCATTCCACGTGCCGTTATAATGCATGGCAGTCAATGTAAGGCCGTCGGTGTCATCGCCGACGCTATAACGCAGCACCGTGTTGATTTTATGCAGGTCGTCGGGATGTACCCAGGGACCGTCATACTCCTGGATCTCCAAAGCGCCCAGCAAGTTGCCCTCGCCAACGCCGATCGAGCCGCCTGTGAAGATACGCCGGTAGCCCAGCGTGCCCCCGGTCACCGAGACCTGATCGTCGAGCCTGTCCAGATAATTGATATGCACAGAGCCCACCGAGGAGAAGTCCCCCTCGTCCGCGTAGTAGGTGCCCTTGGTGTATTTCACATTGGTGGCAAGTTCGGGAATCAGGAAATTAAGATCCGTGTAACCCTGACCGTGCGCGTGGGTGGGCTCGTTGACGGGCATGCCATCGACAAAGGTTGCCAGGTCCGTGCCGTGGTCCAGGTTGTAGCCGCGCAGCAGATATTGATTCGCCTTCCCTTCCCCGCTGTGGCTGGTGACCTGCAGACCTGGCACGGTCTCCAGGAGTTGCCCCACGCGATAGGCGGGAGTCAGCGCCAGTTCGTCATCGACCACGACCCCCTCGCTCGCCGTCGACGCGGTTCCCATGAGGCCCAGACGTTCCGCCGTCACATGGATCTCTGCGATTGGATCAGGTGCCGCTGAAGTTTCTGCCCTTGCGGAGAAGATCGCTGCGAAGGACAGTCCGATGGCTCCGATCGCGTTGCACCGCTTTCGCCAAATAATATGAATCCCCGTCCTGGAGGACCCAGGCATGCTATACCGGCAGCCTAGCCATGCGGCACGAAGGATTCAGGTAATTTACTGTTTTAGCTGGCGTTAATAACGTTAAATCACGATGCAAACCCACGAGCCCCTCCTCGACGACCCTTTCACCAGTGATGTCGCGGCCTCGCAGCAGGAGGTGGCGCGGATCCAGGCGAGCGGCGTGCTGGGGGAAGCGCGCTTACGGAACCTCTTCGATTACCTGGCAACCAGGACCCTTGCCGGGGAGTCCCCGAAGGAAATCACCGTCGCGATGGAAGTCTTTGGGAAGACTCCGGATTTCGACGTTTCCCAAGATGCGCTGGTGCGCGTCTACATTCATAAGCTGCGCAAGGCCCTGGAGGGCTTCTACGCCTCAGCCGCGAGGGAAGGGGGCGCGGTGCTGTACATCCCACGCGGGGAGTATCGATTAAGGGTCAAGCCCGGCGCTTCCATCGCCCCGAGGGGCAAGTCATGGGTCAAAGACCGCCGGCTGCAGCTTTGGAGCGCCGCCGCCATCGGCATGGCCATCCTGCTTGGAATCGGCATTGCACTCCTATGGCCGTCCCAAACCGAGTTGCAGCACGTTCGAGCGAATCCGATCTGGTCCGGCATCCTGAAGGACGATCGGCCGATCATGATCGTCCTGGGCGACTACTATCTGATCGGGGAAACGGACGACTCGATGGAGGTGAAGCGGCTGGTACGCGAATATTCAGTCAATTCAAAGGCCGATCTGGATCGATACGTTTCCGAGCATCCTGAATACGCCCCGCGATACATGGATGTGGGGCTGCGGTATTTACCCATTTCGGCGGCGCTCGCATTGCGTAACGTGATGGTGGTGCTCGCTCCCCAAAATCGACGTATCACGGTCAGCAAAATGTCGGATCTGGAGCCCGGCAGCCTCAAGACCGCCGATATTGTTTATATCGGGTACTTGAGCGGCATGGGCATGTTTCAAGACCTGGTCTTTACCGGCTCCCGTTTCGCGGTCGGGGAATCATACGACGAGGTGATCGACAAAAAGACCCATCACACCTATGTAAGCCAAGTCGGCAGCCAAGCCGTGGAGCCGGCGCCGCCGACGGGCAAGGAACAGACCTATCACGACTACGGGATCTTCGAGAAGTTGAAGGGGCCCGGCGGCAACACAATCATTGTCGTTGCAGGCACTCGCGATGAGGGCGTCAGCCAAACGGCGGAAGCCTTCACCAGTTTGCAAAAGCTTGACGAGCTTGGCCGGCAAAATGACCTGACTCTGCCTCTTGAAGCACTGATCGAGGTGAGCGCGTTCAACGGCACCAATTTGGCGGGAAATTTACTCGTGCAATCGAACCGCGACAGAGCAACCAAGCAATAGGCAAACGCCACCCTACGTCAAGAGCAATGGCGCTTATCGCGGCATCCCGTTCGCAGCGTTGAGGAAAACTCAACGCCCCTTGAGCGCTTTGCGTCTCCCGCGATTCTTGGCCGCGCATGCTGTCCGTCAGCAATTCGTGCTGGATGAACGCGACAGGAGATGAGCATGTCAAACAAAACAGGTGTCTGGGTCGGTGCGGCCATGCTGTTGGTCGCTGCGGTATCGCAGAGCGCCGCACGCGCGGCCGAGTCCGAAACAACCGCCATCGGCGGGGTGGAGCAAACCAAAGTTCGCTTCGGCGATCTGAATATCGATCGTCCGGAAGGCGCCGCCGTTCTGTACCGGCGCATCGAGCGGGCGGCCGGGCGGGTCTGTGGTGAGCCGCAGCTGACCGGCGCCTATTTCACATCGCCGATTTGGCGCAGCTGTGTGGTGCAAGCCGTCGAACGAGCCGTCGCCGCGGTGGATCGGCCGGCGCTTACGGCCTACCATCGCGAACACGCAGCATCATCCCTTCAGAAGTCATGGAGGTGGGCCGCGGCGCAGACAGGGTAGCAACGGAGACTCGAGCAATTCCCACTCGCAAGAAGACGGAAAGCCGCGGCAACTCAGCCGCATCCAAACGGGCCATCAAGCCGCTGCGCAGGCTGCCGCTGGGCAGCTTGCGCGTCTTTGTGGCCGTCGCCCAGCATCTTAGCTTCACCCGCGCCGCCGATGCGCTCGGCGTGAGTGCCAGTGCCGCCAGTCTGCAGATCCGTGCGCTCGAGGAGTATTTGTCGCGGCGCCTGTTTCGGCGCAACGGTCGGCAGGTGCTTTTGACGAGCGAGGGATCGGCCCTGCTGCCCCGCGTCCAGCATGCACTCCAGGAATTGGAGCGGGCGGTGGATGATGTGCGCCTCGACCGGATGGCCGGGCCGCTCCGAATGACCACGCTGCGCTCATTCTTGCAGCTCTGGCTGCTGCCGAGGTTTGCGCGCTTCCGAGCCGATCATCCCGAGGTCGACCTGCACATCCACACCTCCGACGACACGGTCGACTTCGTGCGGGACGATTTTCAGATGGGGATTCGATTCGGTGTGGGCGGCTGGCCCAATCTTCGGGCCGAAAAAATATTGGACGAGTGGCTGCTGCCGGCATGTTCTCCGGCGCTCTACGCCAAGTACGGAGCCGTGAGAACGGCCGACGACCTCAAACGCTACCCGCTCGCGCACAGCGTCAGCGAACCCTGGACCGCCTGGCTGTTCGACGGCCGCGCCGATCACTACGCCGGTGAATCCCGCGGCGCCGTGTTCGAGGATTCGGAGTCGGTGGTCCGCATGGCGATCCATGGCGCAGGCTTGGCGCTGGCTCGCTGGACCCTGGTTGCCGATGAGATCGACTCTGGCAGACTCGTTGCCGCCGGCCGTGCCGTGAAATACGAGCGCAGTTACTGGTTCGTTTGTCCGGCCCGCTCGCAGCATCTGCCGGGCGTCAAGACCTTCATGGACTGGATACGCGCTGAAGCGGAGCACTTCGCCGCCCGCAGTCTTCCCGAACTCGGGCGCACGCACCTGGAGCCTGGACCTCGAGTCGCCTCGCGCGCACTATAGCGGCGCATGACGGGAAAACTCAGTTTCACTGATCAAGATGCTGGCTGAGTCCATGCGCCGCATCAGCGGCCTGCTGCAATCCGGCCAATACGGTGCGGCGCACTCGCAATTGGAATCCCTGGTGATCGCAAATCCTGATTATGTGGAAGGCCTGCGGCTGCTGGCCGGCACCAAACAAGTCTTGGGCGATCTCGCCCAAGCCGAGTCGCTGCTGCGGCGCGCGCTCGAGATCGACCCCCTATGGGCTCCCACGTTGACGACCCTTGCGGAGTTATTGCTGATGGCGGGACGCAGCGCCGAGGCCGTACCCCTGTTGCAGCGTGCAATCCAAGGCTCCACTCCCTACCTTCGGGCCGCACTTCTACTGGTTCGCCACTACCTGGACGCGGGCCAGCCGGCATCGGCACTCGACATTGCGACACCCCTATGCAATAGCGGCAAGGTCGATGAGGATTTGTCGGCGCTGCATGTGGCGGCATACGCGGCTCTCGGTCGCCAAAGCGAAGCGGTGGCGAACTATCGCCGTCTCGTGGCACTTGCATCGGACAACCACATCGCAAGCCATACCCTGGCTGTCGCGTTGAATGCGGCCAACCAGCCGGAGGAAGCCGAGCGGGTGGTGCGTCAGACGCTGAGCCGCACTCGACCGACAGCGGCGCTGCACTACACGCATGCTCGCAGCCTCATCACGTTGGAGCGATTCGACCAAGCCGAGGTGGCCTTGCGCGAATGCGTCAGATTGGAGCCACGCCGCGTGGACGCGCACGACAGCCTGGCGCAACTCATTTGGATGCGCACCGGCAATATCATCGAGGCGACGCGCGTTCTGGATCAGGCACTCGAAAAATACGAGCATGACGATGCGCTGTGGGCCGCGAAGGCCGTCCTGCTGCAGGGAGCGGGTGACGCGCGCGGCGGTTACGCATGCCTTGCCAAACGCGTCGCACGACCCCAGCCGCCGCCCATGTTGCTCATCCGCGCGGGACTGGCGGCGCTGGAGTTTGAACCCGCCACCGCCCTGAAACTCGCAGAGCAGGCTCTGCGAGCACAGCCCAAAAACCCGACCGTTCGCAAACTTCTTTGCGCTGCATACCTGGGTGTGGGGGAGGGCGCCGCCGCGTTGATCGAGTGCGCAACGCTGCTCAAGGCTACTCCCGACGATCAATACCTCATTGCCATGCAAGCCACCGCGCTGCGGCTATTGAACGATCCCCGCTACGAGGTGCTCTGCGACTACGACAAAATGGTGGTGTCGCAGTCCCTCGAAACCCCTCCGGGGTGGTCTGACCTCCCCAGCTTCCTGGCAGATCTCACCTCGCGCCTGAACGCCCTCCACAATCCGCACGGCCATCGACTCCTCTACCAGTCGTTGCGCCAGGGCACCGAGACCACGCAAGATCTTTCGCGCAAGGATGATCCCGTCATTCAGGCGCTCTTTCACGCTTTTGCAGCGCCCATCGCGCGCTTTCGTGATCACATCGGCCAAGGGGAAGATCCCCTACGGCGCCGCAATCGGGGCGCTTCACGATTCAACGGCAGCTGGTCGGTGCGGCTGCACCGCGCCGGCTATCACACGAGCCACGTGCATCCTCGGGGATGGATATCCTCGGCTTGCTACATTCAGCTGCCCGATAGCATGAGAGCGGGACACACGGGTGAAGGGATCTTGAGCTTTGGCGCGCCGGGGATGGTCACGACGCCCCCGCTGGACGCCGAGCTATCGCTTCGTCCCGAAGCCGGCCAACTCGTGCTTTTTCCGTCGTATTTTTGGCATGGCACGCTGCCGTTTCATAGCGAACAGCCGCGCCTCACCGTCGCATTCGACGTCGTCCCAGATGGGGGCACGCGCCAGTGAATATTCCTGAAACCCAGTATCCCGGCAAACCGCCTCACAGCGGTTTGCCGGGGAGAAGCCACGTCAATGCTCAGAACTTGTATTTGACTTGAATGCTTTCTTCGCGGCCAAGGATGGAACGTCCAAAACCAACGCTGTTTTGCACGGCGTTCCCTCCAAATCGGGCATTGCCCTCGGTCAAACCAAGCTGGTTGGTGAGGTTTGAGCCGACGAGGCGGACCACCCAATTGTCACCTATGGTCGCAACGATGCCCGCAGCCAGGTCGTAGTAGCTGCCCAAAGGATTCAAGCCGGTGTTGTCCTGGAAGTGTTGCCCGATGTGCTCGTAAGTCACGTTCTCAGTCAACGTACCCCAGCTCATGGTCTGCGTGTCGCTCGGTGTCACACGAACCTGAAAATTTGGCAAACGAGCGAGCGGTTGGCCATTGATGGTGCCGCAGATCACTTGGTTTTCGATATTGGTGTAGATGAAGCAGCCGTTGAAGTCCGTGTAGTAGGCATGCTCGTAATTGCCGTTAACCGTGATCTTGAAGGTCTGGAGGGCTTCTACAGAACTATCCGCGCCCGGATTCACACTGCCGACAAGTGTCACTCCAATAGCCTTCGAACCATATGTGGAAAGGGGACCGATCGGTACATCGTCTATATTCGTGGGTGTATACGGTATCCCATGGAATGTCTTGTCATAAACATCTGCGTTGATATACGTATAACGATTCTGAACTTTGAAGCCGACTTCGTAATTCCGAATGGTGGTCAGGGGCGGATTCGAATTGCATCTACGATTTACAGCCGCGTCCGCAGGCCCGGTGGTGTTGCAACGGACGGCGTCGAAGTTATCGAAGGTCACACCCGTATTGGCGCGCACGTAGGCGCTCATATGGTCGGTGAACTCGTAATTGGCGCCCACCGAGTACGTCGGCATGGTGTTGATTTCACCGGCGAACGAGTAGGTACCATTGGGCAAAGAGACCGCGTTGTCCCACAAATCGAACTGTGTCCCCAGCTGTACCGGCGATAGATTGGTCGTTTGTTGCGTCATGTCGATATGTTCGACACGAACGTCGGCATCGAACAACCATCGATCGATTTTCCACGAGTCCGAAAGATAGAAGGCAACGTTGGTGGCCTGGCCCTGCTCCAGGATGTTGTAGCCCCCGTTGGCGTTCACAATGCCTTGAGCGCTGGTCACGTTGTAGATATTTCCGCCTGCGGTGCCCTGCAATATGATCGGGCTCGCATTCGGCACGTTATCCATCAGCACATTGGAGCTTATCGACCAGGAATCGTTGTCCGTGTAATGCGCGACATACGTGCCGCCGGTCAATGTATTGCCGTTGCCGAAGTCGAACGCCACGCGGAATTCATCGGTGACATTCGTGATCTTCTTGCGCACGAACCATGCTTGTTCGGTGACCACGCTTTGATTGGGATTAACTGCCCCACCGTTGGCATAGCTGGCCTGGATGGACGGGACCAATGCAGTGGGTACCTGGGGGGTGCAGCCCGCGCCGGAGCATTGACCCAATGAAGTAATGAAACTCGCCAATGTCTGCGGGTTGCCGTTGTTGACCAGCGCTGAGGTGTTGACGTTACCACCATCGAACAGGAAGCTATTGCTGATGGACCAGCCGTTGCCGAAGCTCATATGGAGCTCTGAACCGAAATAGTTCATTTCGGCGCCGCGGCCATTGCCGATATTGTCGTTTTGAAAACCGCCGGATGGACTCGGTATCAGGAAGTTTTGGAGTTGCAAGCTGTTATATGTGTGATTGAGCTGATTGAAACCGGGATAAGGCTGAGGGCTGCCGTTGACGACGATGTAAGGAAAATCGGCGACCCATAGGTTTTTATCCTGCAGGGCCCGATACCAAAACATGAGCGAGCCATTGTCCAGATCGTGCTTCAAGGTGGCGGTGAGTTGCCCGCCAATGTCGGCCGGATATTGCGGGTTACGTATGCCATCGGATACGCGGTAAAAGCCACCAAGGCTTCCGTACCATCCGTCGATCATCTTGCCGCTCAAGAACGCATCCACGCGTTCCTCTCCCTCAGATCCGTAAGTGACGCCGATCGACCCTTCGGTTTTGTCCGAACCGGTCCTCAATATGAAATTCGCCGTAGCACCCGGCTGCCCGGGGCCAAAAATCGCGCTGGTCCCGCCCTGGACGATTTCAACGCGCTCAATGGTGTCGTCGAGGCGCACCAGGGTGCTGTTATCCATGAAAGACAAGAATGGGGCACCGTAGAGGGGCGAGCCCTGGATCATGGTCGTGAAATACGGGGAATCGCCGCCGCCGTTGGGAAAGCCGGCCACGTCAATATTGACGCCGGTTTGCCCGCCGGAGGCTTCCGGCCATATCCCAGGCGAGATCTTATAAAGTTCGGCCGCACTCGCGGGGTTCGCGGATAGAATTTCATCGAGATTCGCCGATACGATGCTGTAGCTGGCGTCCAGCTTCCTGACACCCTGGGCTGAGGCAGTGACGACGACTTCCTCGAGCGAGTTGCTGGTAGCGCTTGCCGCGGGAGTGGTCTGTTCGTCGGCTGCGTGGGCGCTGCCTGCGCAGTAAAGTATTCCGGCCACCGCGGCGGCAAGAATATTGAAGGTGGCGGCGCGCGGCCCCAACCGTGAAAAGGCCGCAGCGGCGGGCAGCGGCCGTACAGATGGAACGGGTGTGCCCAACTGAGCCAGGCGTGCCGTCATGTGTTGACCTTTGTTGCGTTTTTGTCTCACGGATTCTTCCTCTTATTTAAGCCGATTAAAAGCAGCGAGCGTTAGCGCTGATGGAGCGTGCGAGCCTCCTCACGATTCACCGCACGTGGATAGGGTCGAAAATCTAAGAAGGCGCTTGGCGGGGTGTCGGTAACAGACAGGAGCACGGGTCTACCGTTCCTGCAGACGACTGCACAAGACAGCGAGTACCTTTTCCCCGGAAAATCCACATCCCGCCTCCCATGTCCGCCATCTCGTCTGCACGTTCTTCTGCGTGCTGGACGGTCGCCGACCACGCCGAGACCGGTGTTTGGCTGCTTCAGCAGCTCTCTATGCGCCGGTTCAAAAAATAGTTGTTCAGCTATCCACGCCGGAAACCAACCATATGTAATGTAGTTGTAATCCCGGTCGATATCAAGCCTTGAGGTAAATTAGCAACAACTAATGCACGCGCATTATCGTGCAATTTTTACATCGATATCCTCAGCGCGCGTTGGGCACGGAGTGCGGCGCGGGTATGGCCAGATAAACCGTGCTCCACAACTGCGCGGCGTTGGATTCGTCGGCGTCAGCGGCGTTGGCGCCGAAGGGTGCGGCTTGGAAGCGTGCTCCGTCAAAGGTCCAGGACCAGAGCTCAGAATTGCGCAGGCTGTGCGCCGAGCGGATCGCGCGCCACAGCTGAGTTTCGGTCTCGCGCAAAAGTTTTTGCAGTGAGGGAGGCAGATCCTGGCGCTGGAGTTGGCGTCTCAATCCGGCCGCGATCACGGCTTGCTGCCAGGACCAGATCACGGTGCCGTGATAGGCATTTTGGTTGAGCCGGGCTTGAAGGGCGGAGTTGGCATACGCCGGATTGGCCACGACCACACCCGCATCCGTGAGGAGTCCGGCGGGAAACGGCCGCATCATCGAGGTCACCGCTTCATGCAGCGCGGCGGGAGCCGGGTGGCCAAAGAGCATTTCGAAGCCTTCGTCCGAGTGCACGATGGGTACGGCTTGGAAATCCGCGGTGAGCGACAGGGCATGAAAGCGCACCGCGGATTGACCCACGGAGCGCAGCGCGGCCCGGTCGGCGATGTTCAGGGCAGCGGCATAGCGGGCAATGTCTTCGCGGGCCATCGCGTTAGGCACACTGACGTCGAACAGCGGTGCGGCTTTGGCATGCCAGACTCTCGACATGCTGTTGGCATGCGAGAAAGCTTCACGGTCCTTAGGTCCCAGATAGGCGTCGAGCACGCCGCCGGCATACAAGCGAGCGGCGGCGTCGAGGGCGGCCGGAACGAATACCGCGTTCACATCATAGGGCAGCCGGCCGCCGCCCAAGCCATCGTTGCTGTCTCGCCATTGCCCCGCCGTGAAGCCGGGCTTCAGCGCGATCAGATTCTGCGGCCGCGGATCCTGCGCAAATTTTTCCGCCGCTTGCAGGACGAATCTCAAATTGCTGACCAGGTCGGCGCCGAAGGCTTGAGTTGCCGCGCCGTAGCGGTCGTCTTTGCGCGCCAAGAAGGCCGAAGCCTGTGCTCGACCGCGCTCATCGTCCAGCAGCCATTCGGCGGCGACCGGCGCCAGCATGAAGCTGCCGTCGATCATGTTGTAGTTGAACGTGGGCGCATCCGAGTGCGTGCCGGTCGCCAGGTGATCGAGAACGGCGAATTCCCCGATGTCCTCTTCGTGCGCAACCTCGCCTTGCGGCGAGAGGCGAGTCAACACCGCGCCCAGTCCGGCCTGGATCGCTCGAGGTGTGAGCACTGGCATCAGCAGGCGCACCGACATCAGGGTGTCGCGGCCGAAATACGTGTTGAAGCGCCAGGAGCCGGCGACAAATTTTTCCCCGTAGCTCAAGAAACTCAGCGCATTGCGGGCTGTCGCGTCCGGTTCGGCTTTGTCGTTGAGCAAATACTGACCGGAAAGCGCCGTCAATGGCGCCTCTCCGCTCGACGCAATGATCTTCAAGCCGATCCTTCCGTCACTGTCCGCCTGGAGATGATCCCCACGCAGCGTCCCGTGCGTGATTTGAATGCTGAGTCGATATCCGGCCGCACCATCGAGACGATCACGCGCCCAGGTGATGGTTGAGTCTTGAATGGTCGCACTCGCGGCGACTTCGGCAGGGAAGGTGCCCACCGCCTGATAATCGCGCAGCACCCGGACGCTGGATAAAACCGCTTGTTTGATCGACAGATCCGCGGCTCCGCTGACACTGGCCTCGGCCGACATGCCGTACAGGGGGCGGCCGCGCCCGTCCTTGATCACGAGCGGCTGCGGTCTGCCGATCAAGGTCCAGCTCACCGGTGCGCTGCCGTGGGAAAACCAAAGCCCGACGCCGCTGTTGCCGGCGGGAAAGGCGATCAAGATGCGAGGATCGGTTCCCGAGCGCAACAGCAAATGTGCGGCGACCGGGCCGTCGCGCAGGAAGCTGTTGAAGTTGGGTCCTTCATCGACATCGAACGACAGGCGCTGCTCGGATGCGGGACCAGCCATGCCGGTCGGCGGCGCCGCAGCCAACGCGACACCCATCATCAGCGCGAGGCACGGGAATAATCGCAGCCTCATCCAGCCTCCTCAATGAAAATCAGCTTGCGGGATCAGACTGATATTGGCGGATGATCATGGCACACTTCGGACGAAGTGTTGTGGAGACCGACCAGCGGCTAGCGCCGCGCCTTTGCAAAGGTGTCGAATGCGACGGCCGCCACGATGATCAGACCGATGACCACCTGCTGCCAGTAGGACGACACGTGCATGATCACCAGCCCGTTGGTGAGAACGCCGATGAGCAACGCACCGATGATGGTGCCGCCGATGCCACCGCGCCCCCCCGACAGGCTTGCGCCGCCGATGACCACCGAGGCGATGACTCTGAGTTCGTAGCCCGAGCCGGCAGTCGCCTCGGCGGCGCCGAGCCTCGCAGATTGCAGGAAGCCGGCGAGCCCGGACAGCACGCCGACGATCACATAGACGCTGGTCACGATCGCGGCGACGTTGAGACCATTGAGCCTTGCGGCCTCCGGATTCCCACCCACCGCATACACATGACGGCCGTAGCGGGTGTAGCGCTGCACGATGTAGCCGAGACCCGCGACCAAGGCAAAGAGCGCGACAGGAATCGGAACATGCAGAATCGTACCGCTACCCCACCAGCGATAGGCCGCATCGAAGCCCGAAATCGGCGCGCCGTCGTGCAGAATGAGCGTGGCTCCGCGCCAGATCGTCATCCCGCCCAAGGTGACGATGAACGGCGGAATGCGCAGCCAGGTCACGGCCTTGCCTTGCAGATAGCCTGCGGCCGCGCCCACGAAGATTGCGGAGCTCAGTGCGGCCAACCAACTGAAGGAGACGTCGGCGCCGAACAGCCCTGCGACCGTTGCGCCCACCATCCCGGCAAGCGCCAGCAGCGAACCCACCGCCAGATCGACACCGGCGGTCAAGATCACGAAGGTCATGCCGACGGCGATGATGCCGTAGATGGAACCCTCGGTTAAAATATTGGTGAGGTTTCGCAGCGAGATGAAGCGCTGGTTCTGGGATGTGAAAAACACAATCAGCAGCACCAGAAACAACGTCGTTCCGTATCGCCGCAGCCATGCGATGACATCGCCGCGCATGGCAGCCTCATCCATGGGCAGGCTGGGGCGACGGTGCCGGTATCGGCGGATGCCCGATCGCCATGAGATCCATGAGGGCCGCTTCGTTCGCCTCTGCCGCCGACACGATGCCCGTGACTCTGCCTTCTCGAAAAACCACGATGCGATCGCAGAGTGCCATCAACTCCGGCAATTCCGAGGAGATGACGATGACCGCCGAACCACGCGCCGCCATTTCGCAGAGAAGCTGGTGAACCTCCGCCTTGGCGCCGACATCGATGCCCCGGGTCGGCTCATCGACAATCAACACTTTGGGGTTCAGCGCCATGCAGCGCGCCAGCAAGACCTTCTGCTGATTGCCGCCGGAAAGCGTGCCGATCGCCACGTGTGCATCGGCCATCTTGATGCCGAGCGCCAGGCGGTAGTGCTCGACCATCTCGCTCTCGCGCCGCTCGTTGACGAACACCCGCCACAACGCGAGCCGCTCGAGGCTGGGCAGCGTCAGATTTCGGGAGACTGATTGCTCCAGGAAGCAGCCCTGCTGCTTTCGGTCTTCCGGCACCAGCGCCAAACCCGCATCGATGGCCTCTGCCGGGTGCCGGAGCGGCGCGAGCTCGCGTCCGTTCAAATAAAGTACGCCGCGGTCGCAGCGATCCGCGCCGAAGAGAATCCGCGCCAGCTCCGTGCGGCCGGCGCCGACGAGTCCGGCGAATCCCAGCACTTCGCCGGCCCGAACGTCCAGCGATACGTCGTGGAGCGGTGTCGCATGCCTTCCGGTGGGATCGCGGTCCGTGCCGATGCCGCTGACGGACAGCACGGTGTTGCCGGCGGCCGCGCCATGCGCACGCTTCACGAATTCGACGTCGCGTCCGACCATGAGACGGACAAAATCCTTCACCTCAGCGTCGCTTACGGCGCCACGCGTCACGTAGCGGCCATCGCGCAACACGGTGAAGCTGTCGCAAATCTGCTTGACCTCTTGCAGCCGATGCGTGACGTAGATGAAGCTGACGCCGCGCGCCTTCAGCTTGCGGATGACGTCATGCAGCACATCGACCTCGCGGCTGCTGAGCGCGGCGGTGGGTTCGTCCATGATGATGAGCTTCGCGCTCTGCGTCATGGCGCGCGCAATTTCGATCATCTGCTGCTGAGCGACGCTCAGCCAGCGGACCTCCAGTTCAGGATCGACCGGCAGGCCGAGACTCAAAAGCGCGGCACGCGCGTCGGTGCGCATGCGCCTCCAATCAATCACGCCATGGCGCGTGGGCTCGCGGCCGAGGTACAGATTCTCGGCCACCGACATGAACGGCAGCAGGTTGAACTCCTGGTAGATAGTCACCAATCCCAGCCGTTGGCGCGTGAGGGGTGTGTCGGCGGGGTCGAGGGTGCGCCCATCGATGAGGCACTCGCCCTGGTCCGGGACTTGCGCGCCGGAGAGAATTTTCAGAAGCGTTGATTTGCCGGCGCCGTTCTCGCCGAGCAGGGCGTGAACTTCGCCGCGCTGAACCATGAGCTGAACGCCGTCCAGGGCCTTGACGCCCGGGAATCGCTTGTGGACGTTGCGAACCTCGAGAACGGGACCGGGCATGCTCAATGAACTTCGCTGAAGCGTTCTGCCTCGGCGATATTGGCCTGGGTGATGAGGACCGGCGTGATGCTGGCGCCGGGAATAGGGGTGTGCACGCGGATTTTCGCCACCAACTGTTGCAGCGCCGCGCGGGCCTGGCGAGCCGGCGACTGCTCGACGGTCGCCGCCAACTGTCCGTCGCGCACCCGCGCGAGCGCCTCGGGTGTGGCATTGAATCCGAGCACGTTGACGCCCGATATGCCGCTGGAGCGTAAGGCTTCGAGCGCACCCAAGGCCATATCGTCGTCTTCGCACAGAACGACTTCAGGAACCTGCGTCCCCAGAGAAGTCAGTATGTTCTGAGTGACGGTCAGCCCCTGCTCGCGCTGCCAGTTCGCCGACTGCTCCGCCACGATTTTGTATTGCGGTCCCGCTGACTTGAATGCGTCTTGAATTCCTCGCGTGCGGTCGATTGCGGAGCTCGATCCGGGCTGTCCCGAGATCAGCACGATGTGCGCGCCGTTCGGGAAATGCTCGATGACCCATTGCGCCATGATGCGTCCGCCGCCGACGTTGTCGGCGCCGACGTGCGGCACGCTGATGCTCGTATTGTCCACGCGGCGATCTAGAGTCACGATCGGAATTGCGGCCTTGAGCACGCTCTCGACGGCCGGCGCCAGGGCGTTCACGTTGGTCGGCGCAAGAATGATGCCGCCGGCACCACTGGCCATGGCGGCTTCGACGTCGGCGGTTTGCTTGGCGGAATTCGACTGCCCGTCCACGACGGACATCTCCACGTCGAGTTTTGCCGCTTCATTTTCCAGCTCACGCCGCACGGCAATGAAGAAAGGCTCGGATACGTTGTGCAAGCTCGCAACGATGAGGGGTCTGTCGTGAGCAGATTTGGACGAACAACCGGCACCGGTGCCCAGGCACAGCATCAGGACTGCGCAGATCAAATGCCCTCGTTCGATGCGGCGGTTCATGTTGACGCTTCGCGCGGGAGCGTGCGCAGCATCCACTCGTGCGCGGGATCATTGTGGATGACCCAGGCGCGGCGCGGTCCGGCCATCACGTTCAGATAATAAAGCTCGTAGCCATGCGCGGCGCCCACGGGGTGATAGCCACGCGGTACCAGCACAAGATCGCCGTCGTGCACGCACATCGTCTCGTCGAGATCGCGATCCTCCGTGTATACGCGCTGGAACGCGAAGCCTTGGGATGGATTGATGCGATGGTAGTAGGTTTCCTCCAAGGCGGTCTCGCCGCCGGGGGTCGCGGTGTCGTGCTTGTGCGGCGGATAGCTCGACCAGTGGCCGCCCGGCGTGATGACCTCGACCACGATGAGGCTGTCGGCGCTTCGATCCTCGGGAAGAATGTTGCGCACGTACCGTGTGTTGGTGCCCTGGCCGCGCACCTGCCGGGGCATGTCGCCCGGGCCGATCGCTCGCGGCGCGCGGCCCGCTTCCCCGGGCGCGGAGCAGACGGCCAGTTCGACCGCGGTCCGGGCAGTGACCGTGAATTGCAGGCCCGCGGGTACATACACCGCACCGGGCGATGCATCTTCGAACACGGTTGAGCGCCCGCCGATGCGCTCAAATACTTGGTTGTCGACCCTGATGTCGGCGATGCCCGTCAGCACGACGACACAGGCTTCGCGGCCGTTCTCGCCGCCGCCGGCCACGCCGCCGGCGGCGAGCTGGTTCACCCGGAAGCCGACACGCTGCCAGCCCGCGCTCTGCGGCGTGATGTCGAGCACGCATCCCGCGCTATCCGGTGCATGAGGCCGAATGAGAAGATTGGGCATCGTCACTCCTCGATTTCCAGTCCCGCCGCCGCCGCTTCGCGGCGCAGGGTTGCCAACCCGAGCTCTCCGTAGCGCCGCGGATCGGCAATCGCCGGGTCCTGCTCGGCCTCGACGATGATCCATCCGGAATAACCGATCTGGCGCAGCGCGCGCATCACTTTTCCAAAATCCAGATCGCCGTCCCCCGGCACGGTGAACATGCCGTTCAATACGCCGCGCAGAAAGCTGGCATCCTCCGCCCGGGTCTTGCGGAACACCCGGCTGCGGATGTCCTTGCAGTGCACGTGCGCCACGCGCTTCGGGTGCGATTGGATCAGCGACACGGCATCGATGCCGCCGAGTGCGGCATGTCCGGTGTCGATGGTCAGGCCCACCGAGGGTCCGGTGGAACCCAAAAACCGTTCGATATCCTCGCTCGACTCGACCACCGTCCCCAGATGGTGGTGGTACGCGAAGCGCAGACCCGCGACGGCCACGTGATCGGCGACCTCGGTGAGTCTGGCGCCGAATTGCGCCCAGTCCGTCTCGTCCAGCCGGGGGGTTGCCGACAGCCCTCGCGCCCGATCACCGTGAATCGCATTGCTGGTTTCCGCACAGATGAACACGCGGCAGCCGAGCGCTGTCAGCAGCTCGAGATGTGCCTGCAGAGCGGCAATCTCTTCCCGGGCCGTGCGCATCAGCAGGTTGGCGCTGTACCATCCGCCGACCAGCGCGAGCTGAAACCGGGCGAGCAGCGCGGAGAGCGTGCGCGCTTCGCGCGGGAAGCGTCCGCCGAGTTCGATGCCGGCAAAACCGATGTCGCGCGCCTCGCCGAGCACACGCTCGAGCGGCGTGTCGCCGCCGAGTTCGGGCATGTCGTCGTTGATCCAGGCGATGGGGCTGACGCCGAAGCGAATGGTCACGTTAGTCATGGTCTCCGCGGGTGCGTTTGCTGAGTCTATCCACGTACGCCGCTCTTGCCATTCGCACCTCGGGACGCGCGGACACTTCGGGTACGGCGACGTCCCACCAGGCACCCCCTGCGTCGGTGCTCGTCACGGGGTCGGTTTGGATGACGATGACGTGGGTCCGATCGGAAATCTTGGCCCGGCTCAACGCCCCCTCGAGGTCCGCAATCGTGGAGACGCTTTCCGCGATTGCGCCGAGGCTCGCGGCATGAGCCGCGAGGTCAATCTGCGGAATGGTTTCATGGCGCGAGTCCGCCCACAGCGTGTTGAACGCGGCGCCGCCGACGGATCTTTGCAGGCGATTGATGCAGGCGAAACCGCGATTGTCGAGCACGGTGACGATCAGCTTCTGCCCCAGCATGACGGAGGTGGCGAGCTCCGAATTGAGCATCAGGTAGCTGCCGTCGCCGAGCAGCACATGCACGTCGCACTGCGGCTCGGCCATCTTGACCCCGAGCCCGCCTGCGATCTCGTAGCCCATGCAGGAGTAGCCGTATTCGACGTGGTAATCGCCGGCGTGCCGGCTGCGCCACAACTTGTGAAGTTCGCCGGGCAGCCCGCCGGCGGCGCATACCACCACGGAATTTTCCCCCGCGCATCGCCACACCGCGCCGATCACCTGGGCGTCCGAGGGCAAGGACGCTTCAGGAGCTTCGGTTGCCGTCTCCCAGGCGGTATTCCACGCCGCGACGGCCGAGGCCATGGCGTGCGCACCGCGCGGTGCGCTCCAACCCGCCAGACGAGCGCTCAAAGCGCCCAGCACCACACCCGCATCTCCCACCACGGCGAGGGCGCCCTGTTTGGCGGCATCGTAAGCCGCGACGTTGATTTGCACGAGGCGGCAACCGGAGGTGCGAAACAGCGCGCGCGAGCCCGTCGTGAAATCCTGCAGGCGCGTGCCGATACCGACGATCAGATCCGACGCGGCCGCGGCGGCATTGGCGGCGCTCGATCCGGTCACGCCGATACTGCCCAGATTGCAGGGATGATTCCATGGCAGAGCACCCTTGCCGCCCTGGGTTTCCGCCACGGCCAAGCCGGTGGTCTGCGCGAACGCCGCGAGCGCCGCTTCGGCGCCGCTGTAGAGCACGCCTCCGCCACAGATCAGCAACGGAGATTGCGCGGCCTTGAACAGCCGGACGAGTTCATCCACCTCGCCGGGATCGGCAGGCTGCGCCCGAATGTTCCATACATGTTTGCGGAAAAAAGCTTCCGGGAAATCGAACGCTTCGGCCTGCACGTCTTGACAGAAGGCCAGCGTCACCGGTCCACAGGAAATCGGGTCGAGCAGTGTGGCCATGGCGCGGGGCAGGGCATCGAGGATCTGTTCGGGCCGCACGATGCGATCGAAATAGCGGGACACCGGCCGGAAGCAATCATTGGCTGAGACCGTGCCGTCCGAGAAGCTCTCGATCTGCTGCAGCACCGGATCGGGCGCGCGCCCGGCAAACACATCGCCGGGCAAGAACAGCACGGGCAGGCGGTTTACGTGAGCCAGGGCGGCCGCTGTGACCATGTTGGTGGCGCCGGGTCCGATGGAACTGGTGCAGATCATGGCGCGGCGACGCCGCATCTGCTTGGCAAAGGCGATGGCCGCGTGCGCCATGCCTTGTTCGTTGTGCGCCCGATAGGTGGGAAGCGCGTCGCGCGCGGCGTGCAGGGCTTCGCCGAGACCTGCGACGTTGCCATGGCCGAAGATCGCCCACACCCCGGCGAAGTACCGGGTCTCACCGGCCCGATCCGCGACGTATTGGTTCGCCAGATAGCGAATGGCGGCCTGCGCGGCGGTGCACCTGACCGTGTTCATGCCGCCGCTTCCGCACGGCTCTGCCGCCACGCGCTGACCAGCGCGGACAATCTCTCCGCCATGCCGTTTACGGCCGCCTCATCGCCCATCCTGCCGCGAAACCATTCTTGCGCAACCTCGTTGAAGATGGTGCGGCCAACGGCGAATCCCTTGACCACTTTGCACGGGGCCGCGGCGGCGAAGGAGTGGTGGAGTTGCTCACGCGGCGCCGACAAACCCAGCATCACGACGCCCCGGCAGTAAGGATCGCCTTGCGCGATGGCGTTTTCGATGTTCTTCCAGGTCGCCGGATTCGTTGTCGGCTCGAGTTTCCACCAGTCAGGCCGCACCCCGAGCGTGTAGATGCGGGCGATCCCGCGCGCCGCCGTGTGTGCATCGGCCGGCATGCCGTCCGGATTGAGAATTTCCAGGAGCAACTCATGCCGCGTGTTGCGGCAGGCGTCGAACAGACGCAACAGCTGCCGATCCTGCCGGTCCCGCAAGCCGGGCTCGTCATCCGGATGATAGTAAACCAGGCATTTGACGACGTGATTCAAGGGCCAGGTGCGAAGTTCCGAGGCAACGTCCGCGGCGCTTTCAAATTCGAGCGGACGCGACCGCGGAAGTTCGATCGGGCGACCGATCCAGTACGGATGGTTGGCCGCCTGGGCCAGCGCATCGAATCCATAACGTCCATCGAGCAAAATACCGAATCGAGCATCGCCCTGAGCCACGGCATCGACGGCGCTCAGACCCAGCATCTTGAACCGCGGTATGAGACTCGAATCGGCGCCGGCCTCGGCGGCAAGCTGCTCGAATTGGCTGCGATGATCGATGGCCAGTACGGTCAATCCTTCATAGGTCCGTGCGCGCGTGGTGGCCCAATGGATATGCGCGAGCTGCGCATCGTCGCGCAGGCGAAATATTCGTTCGCGTGCCGCGAGAAAGTGCTGCAATTCAGGCCACGTCGGCATCGCGGGCGCGCAGCCGTGCCGGGAGACCACGATGGCCCCGCACGCGTTGGCGAGCCGGCAGCATTGCTCGACCGGCAGGTTGCGCAGCCAGCCGCGCAGATACCCGCCCATGAAGGCATCGCCCGCGCCCAGCACGTTGTACACCTCCACGGGAAAGCCGGCAGCGACGATACCTCCATCGATGTCATCGGGCACAGAGCCTGGGAATACCACACAGCCGTGCTCCCCCCGCTTGCAGACGATGGCGGCGGAGGTGCGGGTGCGGATGTTTTTCAGTGCGGCAATGAGATCCGTGGTCCCGCCGAGAATACGGATTTCCTCCTCCGTTCCGACCACCAGGTCGCACAGCGGCAGGACATTTTGCAGCCGTTGGGTAACCGCCTCGTGCGCCACGAAGCGGTTTTCTCCGAGGTCCTTGGGCGTCAGCCCCCAGAGCACCGGCCGGTAGTCGATATCGAACACCACCCTGCCGCCCGCGGCTTTGACGTGTCTTGCGGCACCGAGGCTGGCGGCAAAGACCCCGGGCGTGGAGAGGTGCGTGCCGTTGATGAGCACGGCGTGCGCCGAGGCGAGCCAGGGCGCGTCCAGATCTTGTTCGCACAGCGCCATATCGGCACAGTTTTCACGGTAGAAAATCAGCGGAAACGTGTCGCGATCGCGAATTCCCAGCACCACCAGGGCCGTCAGCCGCTGCGCATCGGCCAGCACACCGCGAACGTCCACGCCTTCGCGGACGAGCTGCTCGCGCAGGAAACGTCCCATGTGATCGGCGCCGACGCGCGTCAACAGACCGCTCTTCAATCCGAGCCGCGCCGCCGCCACCGCGGTGTTGGCCGGGCTCCCACCGAGGTACTTCGCGAACGAACCCATGTCCTCCAATCTTCCGCCGAGCTGCTCGCCGTAAAGATCGACGCTCGATCGTCCCACGGTGATCAAATCCAGCGCGGTGTCGGTTCCAGCCACGATGCCACTCACGGTCGCGAAGATGGAATGGACTATAATCTTTATTCGAGCGTCGTACTCGATCTCTAATCGGGGAGTTCCATGTTCAACGTCGCACTGTTCGGTGCCGGGCGTATCGGCCAGATCCACGCCCGAAACGCGGCGGCGCATTCCGACCTGCGTCTGAAATACATCGTAGATCCCAACCCCGGCGCGGCCGGGCCGCTGGCCCTGCGGACCGGCGCCGCGGTGGTGGACGCCGATGCGGCGCTGGGTGATGGGGCCGTATCCGGCGTGATCATTGCGAGCGCGACGCATGCGCATCTCGATCAAGCACTGCGGGCCGCCGCGGCGGGCAAGACGATTTTCTGCGAGAAGCCGCTCGATCTCGACCTGCAGCGTGCCTTGAACGCGCAGGTGCTGCTCGAGCGAGCCGTGATGCTGATGGGTTTCAACCGCCGCTTCGACCCCCACTTTCATGCGTTAAAATCGCGGCTCGATGCGGGGATGATCGGGCGCCTGGAGAGTCTCAGCATCATCAGCCATGATCCGGCGCCGCCGCCCATCGAGTACCTTCGGATCTCCGGAGGACTGTTCAAGGACATGGCCATTCATGACTTCGACATGGCGCGCTGGCTCATGGGCGAGGATCCCGAGGAGGTGTTCAGCAGTGCAAGCTGCCTCATCGATCCCGCCATTGCAGCGGCCGGCGATGTGGACACGGCGAAGACAATTTTGCGCTGCGCGAGCGGCAGACTGTGCGTCATCAGCAACAGCCGCCGCTCCGCCTACGGCTATGATCAGCGGATCGAAGCCTACGGCGCAGAAGGCTCGCTGCGCGCCGACAACGTCATGGAAAGCACCGTCTGGACCTGGGGCAACCGGGGCGGTGCGAGCGATGCGCTGCAGAATTTTTTTCTTGACCGGTACGCTGAAGCCTATCGGCGGGAGATGGCGCATTTTGCCGCGATCCTCCGTCAGGAAACCTCGCCCGCGGTCGGTTACCCGGATGCCGTGAAGGCGCTCGCGCTCGCGGAGGCCGCCGCACTGTCGGCAAAACTCAACAAACCCATACGCCCTCGATGGCAGGAGCGCGCATGAAGTCAGTGATTCTCGTCCTGCCGTGGCTGATGCTGGCAGCGGGACCCGCGCACGCCGTCCCCGATGCGGGCTTTACCTTGAGCGCGAGCGCCGCTGATTTCGACAATTACTATCCGAGCTACCTGGCCAATGGCTACTTCTCCACCATGACGGCGCCGCGCGGCACCGAGGGCAATCTCGCCTACATGGTCGGATTCATGGACTATGCGCAGGACGATATCTCGCGTCCCGCAGCGATTCCGGGTTGGAGTGAGATCGACTACTCGACGGGGGATTCCGCAGCGGGCCATTTCTGGATGAATCAGGTTCCCTTGAGCCCCGCACTGTTCCAGGACTACAGCCAGACCTTGAACATGCGGGAGGCGACGCTGACCACCCGCTATCGCTACGTAGATCACCGCAGATCCACGCAGATCCAGGTCACCACCTTCGTCAGCCAGGCATCGACCCATGTGGCGGCAACGCAAATCTCCTTCACGCCGGACTTCGACGGCACGGTGCAGCTGTCATTCGCGATCAATCTGTGGGCGCCGTCTCAGCCGCGCCTGCCGCTGGCAAAACTCACCGGCGAGGAAATGCAGGAAGCGGTCGCCGCGCACAACACGAAGCTCGCCGCGATTCCGCCCGCGACGCCCGACCGCGCCCCCATCTGGTATCACGGCGACACCCATGTGCTGGCAGCCGACGGCAACACCCGGGAATTGACCCTGTGGCTCGACGGCCGTGCCGAACAAGGCCTGAGTATGGCCGAGGCGTCGGCGCTCAGCCTGCCGGCCGGCGTCGAGGCAACCGACATCACGCTGTACAAGAGCCCGTATCGGCTGGCCTTGAATCTGAACGTCAAGGTTCAGAAAGACAAAACCTATACCTTCACCAAATTCGTTGCCGCCTCGCGCGAGGGCTGGGGCGCCGATGCGCAGGCGGATCTTGAGCTGGCGATGCAGGCACGCCGGGCAGGCTTCGAGGCGCTGCTGATTCAGCATCGCGCGGCCTGGGCCGATCTGTGGCGATCCGACATCGCGATCGACGGCGATGTGCGGGCGCAAACGGCCGTGCACTCGGATCTATACTATTTGCTCGCGACTTCGACAGCCGATACGCACTGGCCCATGGGCGCCTGCGGGCTGACGCCGGGCTATACGGGCCATGCGTTCTGGGATAGCGATTCGTGGATCTTCCCCGCGCTCTTGTTGCTGTATCCGGAACGCGCGAAATCACTGGTGATGTTCCGCTCCTACACGCTCCCTGCCGCCCAGGCACGCGCGCAGGCACGCGGACTCAAAGGCGCGAAATATCCATGGGAGTCCGATGCCGAGAACGGCAGCGAGCAGACGCCGCATTTCGCCTATGTGCTCGGCGAACGCGAAATTCACGTCAATGCCGATATCGCGATCGCGCAATGGCAATACTGGCTGGCCACGCAGGATCGCGACTGGTTGAAAAAATATGGCTGGCCGGTGATCCGCAATGTGGCCGACTTCTGGGCGAGCCGCGCCTCCTGGAATGCGGACCAAGGGCGCTATGAAATCTTGCACGTCACCTCGGTCGCCGAAAGTTACAACGACGTGCCGAACGACACTTTCACCAACGTGTCCGCACAGAAGGCGTTGAACATTGCGGCCAAGGCCGCGGCGCTGGTCGGCGAACCAGCCGACCCGCATTGGGCCGAGGTGGCCGCGAAGCTGTACATCCCCTTCTCGCAGGCAGAGCAGCACCATCTGGACTTCGATCCCAGAGTCCCACGCGAACCCTTGGAGGGCAGCACGGTAGGGATGCTGATGTATCCCTCGCTCGACATGCCGATGACGGCGCAGATTCGCCGCAACGACTTCGACCACACCATGATCTCGGTGAGGGAAGGGCACCGCGAGCCGCACGGCATGAGCATGGCGCCGGCCTCGATTGCCGCGGCGGTGGTGGGCGATGCGCCGCTCGCGGTCGCCTGGCTCGAAAGCAACTTCACCAGCAACCTGATCAGGCCGCCGTTCAACGTGCGCACGGAAACGGCGACCAACAACACCGGGTATTTCATCACCGCGTCCGGCGGGTTCCTGCAGAATCTGCTGTATGGGTTCAGCGGGCTGCGCATCGAACAGAAAGGCCTCGTGGGGGCGTACGCGCCGCTGCTTCCGCCGCAGTGGAAATCCATGACGCTCGAGAACATCGCCTTTCGCGGAAAGCGCTATGACATCACCATCGATCGCGATGCCGGCGGCCGCGTCAAGTTGACGCGCCGGGCGTTGTGATCGCAACAGAAGGCCCATCTCATGAAAAAACCAATCCTTTGTCTGTGCCTGATGCTCATGACGGGCGGATATGCCGCCGGCGGGAATGCCGCCGATGGACCGAAGGACACGGCCGCCGCGGCCAAGCCGGAGGACACCGAACAGTGGGAGCCCGTTCCGCCCATCGTGACGCCGGGGGCGGCTGACGGCGCCGCTCCGTCGGATGCCGTCGTTTTGTTCGACGGCCGCAATTTGGATCAATGGGTCATGGTCAATGACCACTCCCCGGCGAAATGGCGCCTCGAGAACGGCGCACTGGTGGTGGACAAGGCGTTCGGCAATATCGAAACGAAGCGCCAGTTCAAGAACTATCAGTTGCATCTCGAATACCGAATCCCGTCCGATATCACGGGCGAGGGCCAGGGCCGCGGTAACAGCGGGCTGTTCCTCGCCTCAACGGGTCCGGGAGACGACGGCTACGAAGTGCAAATTCTCGACTCCTTTGAAAACAAGACTTATGTCAACGGTCAGGCGGCCAGCATTTACAAGCAGAGCCCGCCGCTGGTCAACGCCTCGCGCAAACCCGGGCAGTGGCAGAGCTATGAGGTGGTGTGGACGGCACCGGTGTTCCATGCCGACGGAAGTCTCGAAACGCCGGCCTATGTCACGGTGTTCCACAACGGTGTGCTGGTGCAAAACCACTTTGCGTTGCTGGGCGAGACCCGCTATATCGGCAAGCCGAGCTACCGCAAGTACGATCGCGCCGCCATTAAACTGCAGTCGCACGGCGATCGCAGCGCGCCCATCAGCTTTCGCAATATCTGGGTCCGCGACCTGAGCTAGACAGTCGCGGCCAGACGGCGTGTTGATAGGCGCTGTGGCGTCGCGCGCCGGTGTCGGCCGCTAGATCGCCCATCCGCTGCGATATTCGCGCGTCAGGTATTGATTCGCATCCGCGAAGTTGGTGATTTGCCCGCGCTCTCCGTCATAGAGAATCTTTTTTCCCTGGCCCGCCCGCAGCGCAACCAGGCCCAACAGCATCGTCTCGGTGAGCTGAGCCGCATACTCGATCGGGGAACTCGCTTTCGCCTCGCCCCGGATCGCCTTGGTCCAGTTCAGCTCATGAGTCCACCCGATGCGAGGGATGCTCTGCGGTACCGCGGATGCCGCCTCGGCGAGCGCTTGCGGATACAGCCGCGGATTGGCGCCATAGGTATTGTGCAGGAGAATGCCTTTCTCGCCGATATAGATGACGCCGCCTTCGCTCGCGAGTTCAACCTCGTCGGGCAGCATGTCGGGACGGGGTGGATAGATGCCGCCGTCGTACCAATACAATTTCACCGGCGGCTGGGCGCCGCGCGCGGCGAATTGATAGTGCACGGAAGTCGATACCGGATACGAGACCGGAATGCGCTGCACGCGGCCGGGAGCTGCAGGATCCGGGCTGCCCACGGGCGTGGTGCCCCACTGAGTCGAAGTGGCTTCGATGCTTGAAGGATAGGTGAGTCCCAACGCCCAGAAGGGATGATCGATGAGATGAGCGCCCATATCACCCAAGGCGCCGCACCCAAAATCGAGCCAGCCGCGCCAATTGAAAGGGTGATAGACCGGATGATAGGGAACGTCCTGTGCAATTGGCCCGAGATACATATTCCAATCCAGCCCCGGGGGCGGTGAGCCGCCGCCGCCCATGGCCGCGGCCAGCACGTCCTGCACGTGACGGAACGTCCAGACATTGCCGAATCCGCTGGGTACATCCGCAGGCGCCATGCCGGTCGGACGCGGCAGTCCCTGAGGCCAGTAGATCACCGGCCGATTGGTCCACACGTGGACTTCGTGCACCGGGCCTAAGAGGCCCGCGCCGATCCACTCATTCACCAAACGGGCACCCTCGCTCGAGTGCCCCTGGTTGCCCATCTGGGTCACCAACTTCGGGTGGGCGAGGGCGCTCTCGCGCAGAACGCGGGCCTCATGCACCGTGGCCGTGAGCGGCTTTTGCACATAGACGTGCTTGCCCATATCCATCGCCGCCTTGGCGATCACGGCGTGCAAATGGTCAGGCGTTGCGATCACCACGCCGTCGATGCTCTTTTCCTTCGCCAGCATCTGTCGAAAATCGTTGTAGCGCTTCGCCTGGCTGAATTGCTCCTGCAACTTCAGGCCCTCGGGCCGAGGGCTGCCCTGCCTGTCGACCAATTTGTCTTTCACGCGACTTTCGCTATAGGCCAGGTCGACATCGCAGACGGCGCCAATATGGTCGGTCTGAGCGAGCACGAGTGCGTTTTGAGACCCCATGCCGCCAAATCCGACGATGGCGACGTTCACCGTATCGCTCGGGGCACGCCGGCCGCGCCCGAGCACGCGGCTCGGAACGATCAACGGCGCACTCACCGCCGCCATGGCGCCCAGTGTGGCTTTGCCTGCGCCCGCGACAAACTCGCGGCGCGTGAGGTCTTTCGTGTTCGGCATCTCCACGCTCCTGTCGGTTTGATCATAACACGCGACAGACATCGTCCTTCAGCGCGAGGAAGGATAGGGCGGACGGCGAAGCGGTCCTCTAAGGCGCGCCGCCCAAACGCTGGCGGCGGATGCTCGGGTACTTCTCGAGGCGAATCATTATGAGTCAGCCGGCACTTTGACTTCGACGCGCGAACGCACGAGGATAGGCAGTGGTCATGGGTTCACGTGTTTCGGCGGTAGGGCGCGCACTGGCGGGCGCGGGGCTATTCCTGGCGCTGTGGCCCGCCGCGGCGCTCGCCCCGGAATCGCCCGACGCGGTGCTCGCGGCGGAATCGTCCCATGCGGTGCTCGCCGCGGAATCTCCTCATGCCCCGGAATCACCCGGGGTGGCGTTCGACGGCTTGTTCGATGCCGTGGAGAGGGCGCCGCTGTTCAAGGACAGCAAGACCTTTGCGGATGCGGTTCCCAAATTTCCGCCATCGGAAATTCTGGCACGCTATCGTGATGCCAAGCCGAGCTCCAACGAGGCGCTGGTAGACTTCGTCGCGGCCAATTTCTCGTTGCCCGCGGAAGCCGGCGCGCCCCCGCCCTCCACGGAAAGGCTCAGCATCGCGCGTCATATCGATTTGCTGTGGGACCAGCTGACGCGGGCCACCAACACGGCGCCGCCATATTCCTCGCTCCTGCCCTTGCCGGAACCCTACGTCGTGCCCGGCGGACGTTTTCGCGAAATGTACTACTGGGATTCGTACTTCACCATGCTCGGGCTCATCGAGAGCGGCCGCCATGATCTGGTCGAGAATATGGTGCACGATTTTGCCTATCTGATCGACACCTATGGCCACGTGCCCAACGGCACGCGCAGCTACTACCTGTCTCGTTCGCAGCCGCCGTTTTTTTACGCGATGGTTGGACTGGTGACTGCCGAAGACCCGGCTGCCTCCTACGCCCGGTACCTCGTGCAACTGCGCCGGGAGTACGCATTCTGGATGCAAGGCGAGCAAGGCCTGCAGCGCGGCGCCGCGCATCGGCGCGTCGTGGCCATGCCCAATGGCGCGGTACTGAACCGCTACTGGGATGATGCCGACACACCGCGCGATGAGTCCTATCGGGAAGACGCCGAGCTGGCGCGCGGCAGCCGCCGGCCCTCGCCGCAGATGTATCGCGATCTGCGGGCGGCGGCCGAAAGCGGCTGGGACTTCAGCGCCCGCTGGTTCGCCGACGGCCGCACCTTGACCACCATCAACACCACCGAGGTCGTCCCGGTCGATCTGAACAGCCTGTTGTTTGGGCTGGAAAATGCCATCAGTGCCGGCTGCGCGCGCGTCCAGGACAGCGCCTGCGCCGCCGATTTCACGCGCCGGGCCAGGGCGCGGCGCGACGCGGTGAATCGCTATCTGTGGGATGCATCTGCCGGCGTCTACCGTGATTATCAGCGCGTGCGGCAGGCGCAAATTCCGCGAGTCTCGGCCGCCACACTCTATCCGCTGTTCGTCCGGATGGCCGCCAAGCCGCAGGCGGACGCGGTGGCCCGGGTGGTTTCCCGCGATCTGCTCAAAGCCGGCGGCATCGTGACCACACCGTTTACCTCGGGGCAGCAATGGGATGCACCCAACGGCTGGGCGCCGCTGCAATGGATCGGGGTCCAGGGTCTGCGTCAGTACGCCTTGATGCCCTTGGCACAGACCGTTGCCTGCCGCTGGATGATCGGTGTCAATCGCGTGTACCGCGAGAGTGGAAAACTGGTCGAGAAATATGATGTCATCGCCACCGGACGAGAGGGCGGTGGCGGCGAGTATCCGAACCAGGACGGCTTCGGTTGGACCAATGGCGTGATGCGCAAGCTCATGGCGCTGTATCCGGCCGATGCGGCGTATACGGCGGCTGACCAGTGTCCGGCGCCGGCCGCCTAGAAAACACCCATTGCGAGCGCCCATTCCGGGCATCCATTCCGGTTGTCCATAATTCGGGCCTATCAATCAATAACTTTTGATTATTGGCAGCGGAATCGATTGGACACATATATCAGCTGACACCATACTGAAGACCCCCAAAGGCAGGAGTCGACAATTGACCAGTCCGGTGATTCCCATAGCGCGTGCGGGTGCCACAAAACAGCGAAAGCGCCAAGCCCCCAAGGGCCGGCCGGTGATCCCCCAAGCGTTCGCCGAAGTCCAGGAACTGATGGGCCCGCCGCCCTGGCGACACGACCTGTTGATCGAGTACTTGCATCGCATCAATGATCGTTATCTGCAGCTCGGCGCGCCGCATATGGCGGCCTTGGCGAAGCTGTTGGGATTGGCCCAAACGGAAGTGTATGAAGTGGCGACTTTTTATCACCACTTCGACGTGGTGAAGGAAAATCCGGATGGTTCGCTGCCCGCACCGGCCGCCTTGACCGTGCGGGTTTGCGACGGTTTGAGCTGCGAAATGGCCGGCGCCAAACAGCTGCTGGAGAAACTCCCGGCGCTGCTCGGCAGAGAGGTGCGCGTCATTCCGGCTCCGTGCGTCGGGCGCTGCGAACAGGCGCCCGTTGCCGTGGTTCATCAAAAGCCCGTCCCGGTCGCGACTCTCGAGTCGGTGAAAACCGAGGTTGAAGCGGGAAATGTGTATGACAACCCGCGCGGCTACCTAGGTTACGAGGCGTACCTGGCGCAGGGCGGTTATTCGCTCCTGCGCGACTGCATGGAGCACCGACGCGACCTGGAGAGCGTATTAAAGACCATGGAGGACTCCGGGCTGCGGGGTCTTGGCGGCGCGGGCTTTCCGACGGGCCGCAAGTGGCGCATCGTGCGCGGCGAAGCGGCGCCGCGCTTGATGGCGGTGAACATCGACGAGGGCGAGCCGGGCACCTTCAAGGATCGGGTTTACCTGGAACAGGACCCGCACCGCTTCCTCGAAGGCATGCTGATTGCCGCATGGGCCGTCGGTATTTCCGGAATCTATATCTATCTGCGGGACGAGTATCACGGCTGCCGCGCCTTGCTCGAAGCCGAGCTGGCCAAGCTTCAAGATAATCCGCCGGTACCGCTGCCGAAGATCGAATTGCGCCGCGGCGCGGGCGCCTACATCTGCGGCGAAGAGTCGGCGATGATCGAATCCATCGAAGGCAAGCGCGGCATGCCGCGCCTGCGGCCGCCGTATGTCGCGCAAGTCGGCTTGTTCGGACGCCCGACACTGGAACACAACTTTGAAACGCTTTACTGGGTGCGCGAGCTCCTGGAACGGGGTGCGCCGTGGTTTGCCTCGCAGGGCCGCAATGGCCGCAAAGGGTTGCGGAGTTTTTCGGTTTCCGGCCGCGTGAAGAATCCCGGTGTGAAGCTGGCACCCGCCGGCATCACCGTGCGTCAATTGATCGATGAGTTTTGCGGCGGCATGCAGCCCGGCCACACGTTCTATGGCTACCTGCCCGGCGGGGCCTCGGGCGGCATTTTGCCTGCCTCGCTCGGCGATGTGCCGCTGGATTTCGACACCCTGCAGCCCTACGGCTGTTTCATCGGGTCGGCCGCGGTCATCGTGCTCTCCTCTCAGGACACCGCCAAGGCGGCCGCGCGCAACATGATGCGCTTCTTCGAACATGAGTCCTGCGGTCAGTGCACGCCGTGCCGTGTCGGCACCGCGAAGGCCAACATGCTGATCGCCGGGGACGCTTGGGATCAACCGCTGCTGGCGGAGCTCTCGCAGGTCATGCGCGACGCTTCCATCTGCGGGCTTGGGCAGGCCGCGCCGAATCCGGTCGACACCGTCATCAAATACTTTCCCAACGAATTGAGTTAGAGAGAACACCATGAACGCCGTCACTCGCGAGATGCGTGCGCACACCGACGCCGCCACTGTCACGTTCGTCCTCGATGGCCGTGAAGTCACCGCCTTGGCCACCGACACCTTGATCGAAATCGCCGACCGGGAAGGCGTCGCCATCCCACGCCTCTGCTACAAGCCGGGCATGGACGCGGTCGGCAACTGCCGCTCCTGCATGGTTGAAATCAAGGGCGAACGCGTGCTCGCCGCATCGTGCTGCCGATCGCCCACGGCGGGCATGCAGGTGACGACCAACAACGAGCGCGTGCTCAAGTCGCAGCAGCTGGTGGTCGAACTGCTGCAGTCCGACATGCCGGAACGGGAATACACCCGCCACAACGAGGTGGATGAGTGGGCGATCAAGCTCAAGGTGGGCAAGCCTCGGTTTGCACCGCGCCCCGCCGTGCAGGCGGATCTGTCGCATGCCGCGATTGCCGTGAACCTGGATGCCTGCATCCAATGCACGCGTTGCGTGCGCGCCTGCCGCGATGAGCAGGCCAATGATGTCATCGGTCTGGCCTCTCGCGGCCAGCACGCCAAGATCGTGTTCGACATGGATGACCCGATGGGTGCCTCCACGTGCGTGGGCTGCGGCGAGTGCGTGCAGGCCTGTCCCACCGGCGCCTTGATGCCGGCGCGCGAGGTCGCGCTCACCGTCCCCGACAAGTCGGTGAAATCGCTGTGCCCGTATTGCGGCGTCGGTTGCCAGCTCACGTACCACGTCAAGGATGATGCGATTCTGTATGTCGAAGGACGCGACGGTCCTGCGAATCACTCGCGCCTGTGCGTCAAGGGCCGGTACGGCTTCGATTATGCGCGCCATCCTCAGCGGCTCACGGTGCCCCTCATCCGCCGTGCCGACGCGCCGCCGAAGTCCGGCGACTTCGAGATGGACCCGGACAACGTCATGCAGATATTTCGCGAGGCGACATGGGAGGAAGCCATCGCCCTGGGCGGCGGCACGCTGCGCCAGCTGCGCGACACCTACGGGCCGAAGTCCCTCGCGGGTTTCGGCTCGGCGAAGGGCAGCAACGAGGAAGCTTATTTATTTCAGAAGCTGGTGCGCCTCGGCTTCGGCAGCAACAATGTCGATCACTGCACGCGCCTGTGTCACGCCTCGAGCGTGGCGGCGCTGCTCGAGGGAATCGGTTCGGGTGCGGTGAGCAATCCGGTCATGGATGTCACGCAGGCCTCGGTGGTGATCCTGATCGGCGCGAATCCGACGGTGAACCATCCCGTGGCGGCCACTTTCCTCAAGAATGCCATGCGCAACGGTACCAAGCTCATCGTCATGGATCCGCGGCGCAGCGAATTGGCGCGTACCGCCTATCGCTTCGTGCAATTCAAGCCCGACACCGACGTGGCGCTGCTCAATGCGATGATGCACGTCATCATCGAGGAAAATCTCGTCGATGCGAAATTCATCGCCGACCGCACGCTGGGCTATGCAGAATTGAGCAAAAACGTCCAAGGCTACAGTCCCGACCTGATGGCGCCGATTTGCGGTGTCCCGGCGGACACGATTCGCGAGGTCGCGCGGCTGTATGCCACCAGCGCCGGCTCGATGATCCTGTGGGGCATGGGCATCAGCCAGCACATCCACGGCACCGACAATGCGCGCTGTCTCATCGCGCTGGCATTGATGACCGGACAGATCGGCAGGCCGGGTACCGGGCTGCACCCGCTGCGCGGGCAGAACAACGTGCAGGGCGCCTCTGACGCCGGACTCATCCCGATGATGTATCCGGATTATCAGCGCGTCGACAATCCCAAATCGCGCGAGCGTTTCTCCAAGGCCTGGGGCGTGCCGCTCGAGAAGCTCGATGACAAACCCGGATTGACCGTGGTCGAGGTCATCAAGGGCATTCTCGCCGGCAACGTCAAGGGCATGTACGTCATGGGCGAGAATCCCGCCATGAGCGATCCTGATGCGGATCATGCGCGCGAGGCGCTCGCCAAACTCGACATGCTGGTCGTGCAGGATATTTTTCTGACCGAAACCGCCTATCTCGCCGATGTCATCTTGCCGGCGTCCTCGTTCGCCGAGAAGACCGGCTCGTTCACCAACACGGATCGCTTCGTGCAGATCGGGCGCCAGGCGCTCAATCCTCCGGGCAAGGCCCGTCAGGACCTCGAGATCATCATCGATCTCGCGCGCCAGCTCGGCCTCAACTGGCCATACGGCACGGGCGAGAAAGCGGTTGCGGCGGTGTTCGACGAAATGCGCCACACCATGCCCAGCATCGCGGGCATCACCTGGGAGCGGCTGCAGGCCGAAGACAGCGTCACCTATCCCTGCGAGAAGGAGGGCGATCCCGGGGACTCCGTGGTGTTCGTCGACTCCTTCCCGACACCGAGCGGCAAGGCGCGTTTCGTACCCGCCGACATCATTCCGGCCAATGAGCGGCCCGACGGCGAGTATCCCATGGTGCTGATCACCGGGCGCCAGCTCGAGCACTGGCATACCGGCAGCATGACGCGCCGCTCCGGCGTTTTGGATTCCATTGAGCCGGATCCGGTGGCGTTGCTCAATCCGGTCGATATGGCGAGCCTGGGCGCAAAGCCCGGCGAGCTCATCACCATCGAATCGCGCCGCGGCACGGTCAGCCTGTACGCACGCGCCGATGAGAGTTCGCCGCATGGAGCGGTATTCGTTCCCTTTTGCTACTACGAAGCGGCGATCAACAAGCTCACCAACTCCGCGCTGGACCCTTTCGGCAAGATTCCTGAGTTCAAGTACTGCGCCGTGCGTCTGACCTTGGGTGGGACCGCCCCCGTGCAGATCAGTTACGGCGGCGGTCAGATTCTGGAGCCGGCGATGGGCGGCGAGGATTGAACCGGCTCGCGCGGAACACTCAGACAGGCTCCTGGGGTGCGGGGTCTTGCAGACTCGCGAGCTCCTCGAGCGTGTTGGCATTGGCAAACGCCTTGGCATCATCGAATACCACCTTGGCGCTGTGATGTTGTGCGGCGAACAGTCCCGTCTTGCGCTCGCCCTTGGCGACGAATTCGGACAGGCTGCCGCGCAGCGACGTGCGCATGAGGCAAAAGACCGGTTGTGCCCGCGGCCTGCCGTCCTCCAGCGTGTACGCGGTCGCCATATCGGCATCGATGCCCGCCAGACCCTCCGAGAGCCGGGCGACCAGATCCAAGGGAAAGTTCGGCGTGTCGCACGGTACCGTGACCAAATACGGCGTACGGCAATTCGAAAGACCGGCGAGCATGCCGGCCAAGGGGCCGGGATAGTCGCTGATCTCGTCCGGGTAGACCGGAACGCCCATCGCCTGATACGCAGTCAGGTTGCGATTGGCGTTGAGCATCGAGGCCGCGACCTGGGGCCGCAACCGTTCGAGCGCATGGCGCGCGAGGGGAACACCCAAATGCGTCTGCAATCCCTTGTCGATGCCGCCCATGCGCGAGCCGCGGCCGCCCGCGAGAATCAGTCCGGTGATGTCATCTTTGTGGATCATGGGCGCACGCTACCGGTGAACATCGTAGCGCTTGCGGTCGGAGGCTGCCATCACGCATAGCATCGAGGCGTTCGAGGTTCAGCCGGAGGCGCGGCTGATGCGGCCGATTGCCGATGCCCCGCGGCTCACGGCGAGCGCCTGTGAACCGGTGCGCGAAATTGAAATCGTGGACGAGTTGGGCATGCGCCGCGCGATTTTCATTCCCGCCGAACGCGCGCTCACCGTGCGTCTCGATGATCGCGAACTGGTCACGCTCATGACCCTGGGCGCATCGCCGGAGCTTCTGGTGCTGGGCTTTTTGTGCAACCATCGGTTGATCACGCATGCCGGTGAGCTGGAATCCATTTCGGTCGATTGGCCGACGGGCGTAAGTATCGTCAAGAGCCGCTCAGGCCGGCGGGATGCGCCGGCGGCATGGCCGGGATTCGTCGCCAGCGGCAGCGGCCAAGGATCAATCGTCGCCGGGTTGATGTCGCAGCTCGACAATGTCCGGCTGCCTGAGGCGGCGCGGGCGCGCATCCGGCAAAGCACGCTGCGCAAGGTCCTCGAGGTCATGCGCCAGCACGACAGCATCCACCGTCACGCGCGATCGGTTCACAGCTGCGCTCTGTTTCAGGACGAGCATTTGCTGGTGTCGGTCGAGGATGTCGGACGGCACAATGCGCTCGATACGGTCAGCGGCTGGATGGCCCTGCACGGCATCGACGGCGGCGACAAGATCCTGTTTACCACCGGGCGGCTCACGGGCGAGATGGTTGCCAAGGCCGCGCTCTGCGGGGTTCCGATCGTCGTATCGCGCAACGGCGTATCCACCATGGGCTACGATCTGGCGGAAAAATTCGGGATGGCCTTGTTCGGGCGCGCGGTCCATCGGCACTTTCATTGCTACACCGGAGTCGAGCGCTTCGACGCGGAGTAGTTCTTCGCCCCGAAGTGAATGACGGGTAGGGCGCAGGCGGACGCGTCGCAGCCGACCTCTCGAGCGCAACATATGCTCCGCCGTGCATATTGTTGGCCCTTGCTCCCCATGCTAGTTTTCACGCGCTTTTCCAAGTGCTTGTCGAGCACAGCTCGCAAGCGGCCACCGCGCCGCCCTCAATCCATTCCGTGAGACATTCATCAATGACCCGTTCGATTCGCCTTGTAATGCATTGCGTTCTTTTTTCCTTGGGGCTAGCGGCCGCCGCCCGTGCGGAAGATGCCGACACCACCGCGACGCAGCCTTCCACGACACAGCCTGCGCTGCCTCAATTTACCGTGGTGGGAAATAGACCGGCCGAAGAGAACTACCGCGTCGAGTCCGTCGATTCGCTCGGACCCTTGGGTTCCATGAAGCTGCTCGACACGCCCTATTCGGTGGGGATTCTTTCCTCGGAACTGCTCGAGAATTCTCAGGCGGTGAATTTCAAGGACGTGTCGAAGTACCTGCCGCTGGTCGCCTATCAGGAGCAGCAGGGCGCCGACATCCTGCGCCCGCAAACGCGCGGCATGCAGGGCGGTAATTTTCAGAACTCGCGCCTGGACGGCATGACCTTTTTCATCACCGTCGCGAATGCCATCGAGCAGTTCCAGCAGATCGAAGTGGTCAACGGCGTGTCCGCGTCGCTGTACGGTCCCGCCAACCCATCCGGCATGTTCAACTTCGTCTCCAAGCGTCCGACCGGCGAGGACTTGCGCGAAGTCACCGTCAGCTACGCGAGCGACAGCATCGGCACCGCGCATGTGGACCTGGGCGGCAGGATCGACAGCAACGGCGTGGTGAGCTACCGCTTCAACGGCCTGTTCGGCGAGGGTGACGCGTGGGTGGACAATAGCCACGACAAGCGTGTTCTCGGCAGCCTCGCGGTGGACGTGCGTCCGCTCGAGGACACCGTCATCGAAACCAATTACAGCTACTATCACCTCACCGAGACCGGCTATCCGGGCTGGTTCAGCTACGGCGAGAAAATCACCCTGCCGGCCGCACCGGATCCGGAAAACGTGGGCTATGGCCAGAACTACGCGGGCGTCGATCTGTTGACGCGCATGGGCAGCGTGCGCTTGAAGCATGATTTCAGTTCCGATTGGCATCTGGTCGTCGGAGCGCTGAATCAAGATGCCTCGCGCGACATCAATACGCCGGTCAACAACTTGACGAACAATGCCGGCAACTACACCTCATCGCTCGCCAACGGTTTCGCGCCGCGCTTCATCATGACCAGCGATTCCGGCTATCTGGACGGCAACTTCATCGCCTTTGGCATGGCGCACGACCTGACCATCGGCACCGCCGGCTACAAGGCGCAGTCCTACTCGGTGATTACGCCGGCGACGCCGGCGAGCGTCCTCTTGGGGTCCGCGAACATCAACAGCCCCGTCATTTTTCCTTTTCCCGCGGCCGGACTGCCGAACACGGGACTGAATTTCGATTCCTCGACCGCGTATCAGCAAGGCATCAATATCGGCGACACCATTCGCTTCACCGATGCCTGGGCAACCCGACTCGCGGTGAGCCAGGACTGGTTTCACACCGACAACTTCAACGCGAAAGCCGTCGAGCTGCCGGAGTACGCGGACCATGGCCTGAGCCCCACGGGGAGCATCATGTACAAGCCCCAGAGCAACATGACGGTCTATGCAACCTTTGCCAGCAGCCTGCAGGCCGGGGACCTGGCGCCGGGCGGTACGGTGAACGCGGGACAGAGCCTCGCGCCCTATCGGAGCAAGGAATACGAAGTCGGCTACAAGGCCTCGCTGGCCAAAATCGACCTTACGGCCGCGCTGTTTCAAATCCAGCGGCCGTTTGCCAACATCAATCCGGCGGACAATACATTCGAAATCACCGGCCTGCAGGTGAACAAGGGCTTGGAATTGTCCGCCATCGGCGAAGTGGTGAGCGGCTTGACGATGTACGGCGGCGTGACCTTGCTCGATGCCAAGCTCCAACACACGCCGCTCGAGATCACCAACGACAAGATCTATGTGGGCGCACCGAAGGTCAAAGGCAACACGCTGTTTGAATATCAAATTCCGACCGTACCGGGTCTGGTGGCGAGCGTCGACTGGCAGTTTTCGGGACCGCGTGCGGCCGATGATGCCAATTCATTCTTCGTCGCCGGCTACAACCTGTTCGACCTCGGCGCTCGCTATACCTCGACCGTGTTGTCGAAGCGCGTCACCTGGCGCCTCGCGGTGGATAACGTGGCGGACAAGCATTATTGGTCGACCATTGCGCCGAGCAACTTGACCGGCGCCAACACCGGCAGTCTGCTGGCGCATTTCGGCTCGCCGCGCACCGTACTGGCATCCGCCAGCATGGATTTCTGAACGTGCCCGACCAGGCCTCGGCGCTGCACTTGGTGCTGAGCGCGGACCCGGCGCTCTTCGCCGTCGTGAAGCTGTCCTTGGCGGTCAGCGTGTGCGCGGTTCTGTGCGCCGCGCTGATCGGGATTCCGGCCGGCGCCCTGTTGGCCCTGAGCCGATTTCCCGGCCGCACCAGCCTGATCGTGGCCGTGAACGCGATGATGGGTTTGCCGCCCGTCGTCATCGGACTGGCCGTGTTTTTGGCGCTGTCGCGTTCCGGGCCGCTCGGGTTTCTGGGGATTTTATTCACGCCGCAGGCGATGATCGTGGCGCAGACCATTCTGGTCACGCCGATCATCGCCGCACTGACGCGCCAGACCATCGAGGATCTGTGGACCGAGTATCAAGACGAACTCACCGCCATGAACGTGGGTCCGCTGGCCCGCGCCGCGACACTGGTGTGGGAGGCGCGCTTCAGCCTCGTGACGGCGATGCTGGCCGGATTCGGGCGGGCGGCCGCGGAGGTGGGCGCCGTCATCGTCGTCGGCGGCAACATCGACGGTTTTACCCGCACCATGACCACGGCAATTGCCTTGGAAACATCGAAGGGCAATCTCTCGCTCGCCGTGGGACTTGGCATCATACTCATGGCCATCATCATCGGCGTCAATGCCGCGGCGTGGATGGCGCGACGAGCCGGCGAGAGATTGGTTGGCTGATTCAAGATTCGAGGAACCATCATGATGCGATTCTGTTGCGCTTTGGCCGTGGCCTGGCTGGCGGCGTCCTCGGCCGCCGCCGCGGACGCGCCGGTGGTGCGCCTGCACTCCGCGGGAAGTCTGCGCGCGGCTATGGCGGACATCGCCAAGGCTTATACCGACCAGTATGGAACGCGGGTGGAAGCGGTCTTCGGCGGCTCCGGCGGGCTGCAAGAGCGCTTGGCCAACGGAGAACCCGGTGATGTCTTCGCGTCGGCCGACATGGGTAACCCCCAGGCACTGACGCAGACCGGCAAGGCGGGACCCACCGTCATGTTCGCCCGCAACCATTTGTGTGCGTTGGTGCGGCCGGGATTCAAGGTCACGCCGGAAACCTTGCTCGCCACCATGCTCAAGCCCTCCGTCAAGATCGGGACCTCGACGCCGAAAAATGATCCCGCCGGCGACTACGCCTGGGAGATGTTTCGAAAGGCGGATCTGCAGCGGCCCGGCAGCCGCGCCACGCTCGAAGGCAAGGCGGTGAAGATCGGCAATGTCCCAGGATCGCTCGCCATCCCGCCGGGGGTGACCAATGCCGTGGCCTGGCTGTTCCAGGAAAAGCGCGCGGATATTTTCCTGGCTTATTGTACGAGCGCGCCCGCGGCGTCGGCGGAGTCTGCCGGAATTGTGACCTTGAATTTGCCGCCGGCGCTTCAAGTCGAGGCCCACTACGGGTTGACCGTTCTCGCCTCGGCGAATAAAGAGGCGGCAGGACAGTTTGCGTTCTATATCCTGTCGCCGGCGGGCCAAAAAATCCTCGCGCAGCACGGATTCGACGCGCCCCTGCTGCCCTAGTAGGCTTCGAGGATGGATTCAAATCTGACTTCGCGGTGACGGACGCACACTCGCCGCTCACCGATCTTCCGATTGCCCTCGTGGATGTCTCTCTGACGGCGAACGGCGTGAAGATTCTCGACCGTATCAACTTGGCGCTGGCGGCAGGGCGCCCCACGGTCCTCATCGGGCCGAACGGTTCCGGCAAGACCAGTGTGCTCCGGATCGCCATGGGACTGCTTGCCCCATCCAGCGGTCGGGTGACCTGGGCCGGGCGAGAGTCCGGTGCACCCTCGGGGCGGGGGTTTGTGTTCCAGCGTCCGACGATGCTCAGACGCACGGCGGCCGGCAATATTCGCTATGCGCTCAAGGCCGCCGGTATGCCGCGTCATCTTCTGGACGAGCGCGTCGCGGAATTGCTGAACGTGGTGGGGCTCGCCGGACTGGGCGGGCGTCCCGCGCGCCGAATGTCGGGGGGAGAACAGCAACACCTGGCCCTCGCGCGTGCACTCGCCCGCAATCCCACGGTGCTGTTTCTCGACGAGCCGACGGCCAGTCTCGATCCGGCGGCCACCAAGGCGTTCGAGGATGTGGTTCAGGGCATCATCGCCCGGGGCATCAAGGTGGTGATGTCGACCCATGATTTGGGCGAGGCTCGGCGACTGGCGGGAGAAGTCGTCATGCTGCACCAGGGACGCGTGATCGAAACGTCCGCCGCAGCGGATTTCTTCGCCGCCCCGCAAACCATGGAAGCCAGAAAATTCCTCTCCGGAGATCTGCTGGTATAGTTAAAGCCACTCGGAGCGTCGAAATGCTCAATCCCACCCGCCGCTGTTTCACCGCGGCGATCTTAAGCCTCGCTGTGATAAGCCTCGCGGTGACGGGCTCTGCGCTCGCCGCGGACAAATCCATCGTCGTGGCCTCGACCACCTCGACACAGGATTCAGGTCTGTTCGATCACATCCTGCCGCTGTTCAAAGCAAAAACCGGCATTGAGGTCAAAGTCGTCGCCCAGGGCACGGGCCAGGCGCTCGATACGGCGCGCCGCGGCGATGCCGATGTGGTCTTCGTGCACGCTCGGTCGGCCGAGGAGAAATTCCTGGCCGAAGGTTACGGCGTAAGGCGCTACCCCGTGATGTACAACGACTTTATTTTGATCGGACCGCGCGCCGATCCTGCCGGCATCAAGGGAGTGAAGGATGTGCTCGAGGCACTGGCCGCGATCGAGCGAACCCGATCCGACTTCATTTCCCGCGGCGACCGATCGGGTACGAATATCGCCGAGCTCGATCTTTGGCGCCTGGCGGGTATCGACATCGGCACCGCCAAGGGGGCCTGGTACAAGGAGATCGGTCAGGGCATGGGCGCTGCCCTCAACATGGCCTCGGCCGGCCACGCGTACGTTCTCTCCGACCGCGGCACCTGGCTGGCATTCAAGAACAAGGGTGACTTGAGTATCGCCGTTGAGGGCGATAGGCACCTGCTGAATCAATATGGCGTCATGCTGGTCAACCCGCAGAAACATCCGACGGTCAAACAGGATCTGGGCCAGCAGTTCATTGATTGGCTGATTTCCCCGGAGGGGCAGCGCGCCATCGGCGGCTATCGCATCAATGGTGAGCCGCTGTTCGTTCCCAACGCAGGCGACCCCGACGCCTGAACGCCTCGGCGGCCGGGGGGCGGCGGGCGGCCCGCGGCGGCCGGGAGGGCGGCTCCAACGGGCCCACCTGGTACAATGGGCCCCATAAAAACTCTTCGATGATGGGCCCCCTGGCATGCGCTACAGCAAGGTTTCGAGGAATGCCGAGTCGGCCTTGGGCCTGCACTTGCGCTATGCCTTCGAGCCGGGCGAGCAGCGCGGCGCGACGCTCGGCAATCCGCTGTTCGATCTGCTCACCGCCGTGCTGGAAGCGGGGTCGATCCGGCATGCGGCGCAATCGCGGAAGTGTTCCTATCGCCATCTTTGGGGTTCGCTACGAGCGTGGGAGGAAAAGCTCGGCGAGCCGTTGATCATTTGGTCGCAGGGACAGCGGGCGCGGCCGACGCAGTTTGCGGAAAGGTTGTTGTGGGCGGAGCGCCGCGCGCGCACGCGGATGCAACCCCACATCGAAGCGCTGCGCTCGGACCTGGCGCGCGTCGTCGCGGACGCCAAAGATCAGCGCCACCAGTTGCTCACCGTGCAAGCCAGTCACGACATGGCGCTCTCGGTGCTTCAGCAGCACGTGGCGGGAACCGCCGATTTGCACCTGGACATCCGATTTCAGGGAAGCGCCGATGCGCTGCGAGCTTTGAGCGATCGACAGTGCCTGGTCGCCGGTTTTCATGTGCCGGCATTGCGCGGCGCCGCCCCGGTATTCGCCAAGGCGTTGAAGCCGCTGCTCAAACCCGGGCGGCATAAGTTGATCGGCTGCGCGCGGCGCATGCAGGGCCTGATGGTGCGGCGTGAGCACGCCGCGCTCGTCCGCACCTTTCCCGATGTGATCCGACACCGCCTGCGATTCGTGAATCGCCAGCCCGGGTCCGGCACTCGGATGCTCATCGATCACCTGCTGCACGAGCACTCGATCGATCCCGCTGATTTGCCGGGTTACAACGGGCTGACGGAGGAAACGCACGTCGCGGTGGCGCTGTGCGTGGCGAGCGGTTTGGCCGACGCGGGCGTGGGGGTCGAGGCCGCTGCGCTGGAATTCGGATTGCATTTCGAACCCCTGGTCGAGGAGAACTACTTCCTGGCCTGTCTGAAGACCAACCTGGGGCACGCGGCGGTGCTGCGGCTGTGCGCTGCGCTCGCCGGCTCCGGTTGGCGCGATATTCTCGCGAATCTACCCGGCTATCGCGCGGCGCTGGCCCCGGGCAAGGTGCTGGTGATGACCGAGGCGCTGCCCTGGTGGCCGAAGATCAAGTCCAAGCCCAAACAGCGCAAACCGGGCGCGGCGCGGCCACGGGGAACACGCACAGAGCCTGCCGAGGTCCCCGAGATCCTGGCCTAAGTCACGGCCCTAATCGCCATGAGCCTGTCTGTCCTGGGTTTGCGACCACCGGGCATTGGCCGTGAAGCGCTGCGGGCTCGAGTACACGTTGCAGTGCTTCTCCCGCAAAAATCCCACCAGAGTCAGGCCTGAGGCGACGGCCAGATGCACGGCGAGGCTCGAGGGCGCGCCGATGGCCGCAAGAATGGCGACACCGGTGCGCAGCGCCTTTTGGGTCAGCTCAAAGCTGGCCCGACCGCTCAACAAAATGATGTGTTCCTTGAGCGGCAGGCGGCCCGCCAACAAGGTTTCGCCGACCAGTTTGTCGAAGGCGTTGTGACGCCCGACATCCTCGGCCACCGCGATGAGATTTCCGGAAAAATCGAACAAGGCCGCGGCGTGTATGCCGCCGGTATCGCCGAACTTGGACTGCGCCGCGCGCATGCGCTCCGGCAAACTGAACAACAGCTCGAGTTCGATCGCGCGAGTGTCGGCAATGCGGATCGCCGCCGCCCGGGCAATGGCGGCATCGAGGCCCGTCGTGCCGCACACGCCGCAGCTCGAACCCGCCGAGAAGCGCCGCGTCGCGGTTTGTATTTCCATGTGCACATCGGGACGCAGGCGGACATTGACCACGTTGGGACGGCGGGTGCTCGATTCGATCCTTTCCACATCGCCGGCGTGATTGACGATGCCTTCGCCGTAGAGCAGGCCCACGGCCAGGTTTTCATCGTCGCCCGGCGTTCTCATGGTCGTGCCGAAGGACACCGGCTCGAGCCCGAGCGCGGGATGATGCAGCAGATATTCGAGCGGCGCCTCGACGGCCACGCGATCATCTTTCCGGAGATGAGAATCCGGGCCCACCCGTAAAATGCGTACATTCATGGTGCCGCCCGCCACGGGCGGCAGTTGGCCGGGCGCGATGAATTCTGCTGTGCTCACGACGCCTATGATACCGCTGTCCCGCTGGCCGGCTGCGAAACCGTTCAAAAACAGTATGTTAGAATTTGCGCGAACGACGCCGTACGCGGGTATCCATGATCAAACTCTTGTCGCGCCTCCCTTGGGCCGCGTTATATGCATTTTCCGCATTGCTGTACTTCCTCGCCTATTACGTCGTTCGACACCGCCGGCACGTGATTCGCGAGCAGCTGGAAAAGGTCTTTCCCACGCACAGCCCCGCGCAGCGCGCGAGCATTCACAAGCAATTCCTCGAGAATTTCTGCGACGTCTTGGTCGAGGTCTTGAAGTCGGTGTCCATGAGCGAGGCCGACATGCGCCGGCGCATGCATGTCACGAACGCAGAGCTGGCGCGTCAATACCTGGATGCCGGCCAGTCCATCATGTTGATGACCTCGCATCTCGGCAACTGGGAGTGGCTGTTGCACGGGGTCACGTTGCAGCTGGGCTATCCGTTGGACGCGGCCTACAAGCCCTTGCACGATCAATGGGCCGAACGACTCATGCTCGAGGTGCGCTCGCGTTTCGGAGCGCGGTTGGTGCCGGCGAAGGAACTGCTCGGGGATTTCTTTCGCCGGCGCGGCGTCGTGCGTGCCATTGGCATGAATGCCGACCAAGCGCCCATGTCGACGGACCAGCGCTACTGGACGCAGTTTCTGGGGCAGGACACGGCGTTCTATATCGGTGCGGAGCAAATTGCGCGCGCCACGCGCCTGCCGATCTTGTATGTGCACGTGAAGCGCGTGCGGCGCAGTTTCTACGAAGTGGAATTTCTCCCCCTGTGGGATGGCCGAGAGCGTCTCGAGCCCAATGAGGTGACCGAGCGATATGCTCGCGCCTGTGAAGTCGACGTGCTCGCGAGCCCCGCCGACTGGTTGTGGTCCTACCGGCGCTGGCGGTTGAAGAAGCCCTTATACGGCGTCGATTGACCCCGCTTGGCCCCGCGACTGTGACGGGCGCCAACCCTCAGCGCGCAGGGGCCGCCGTCAGCTTGTTCTCCAAGTGCTTGGCCAGCTGCGCAATGGTGGGGTAGTCGAACAGCTCGGTCAGGTCGATGAGGCCCGGAAAGTCGCGCTCGATGCTCTCGTGAATCTCGATGAGCTTCAGCGAACTCGCACCGATCTCGAACAGATTGTCGTTCACGTCGATTTTCTTTCCCGGCAACGCCGCCTCGCAAAGCCCTTGCAGGCGCGATTCCAAGCCCGCTCCGGCTTGGACGTCCGAGCCGCCTCGGGCCTCCCGCAGGGCCTCGAGTTCGGCGAGTTCCGCGTCGAACTCGCCGTCCACATAAGCCTGCTCCAACAGATGCCGCTGCACCTTGCCGCTGGTGGTCTTCGGAATGCGCTTGGCGGGGATGACCTGCGCGACCTCGAGGCCTGTGTGCTCATTGATGAGCCGGCCGACGGCAGTTGCCGTGGGCAGGAACTCCGCCATATCGCCGCGATGCAGGACGAACACCACCAGCTCCTCAACCTGCGAGCCGGGCTTCGCGACACCCGCGGCCACGACCTTGTTCAAGTCCAGGCCCGGTGCGCGCTGCGCAATATTCTCGAGATCGTACGGATAGTAATTCTGGCCGTTGACGAAAATAATCTCCTTGGACCGGCCCACGATGTACAGCGACGCCTCATGAATCACGCCGAGATCGCCCGTGTCCAGCCAACCGTTCGCATCGATCGCCGCGGCATTCGCGTCCGGATCGCCGAAGTAGCCGCGCGTCACGCTGGCGCCGCGAATCAGAATGTGTCCCACCTTTTCATCCGGCAAGCCCGCGCGCGCACCATCGGCGATGAGCAGTTCGGTATTGGGTACCACATGTCCCACACACATCACTTCGAGCGTGTCGCGTGATTCTTGCGGGTTGAGCTCAATGGGGTTGCCCACGCTCAGACGGTGCCTGTTCAGGCGTATCCAGCGATAGTCCGTCTCGACGGGCGGAAATGCCACGGCAAGGCAGGCTTCGGCCAGGCCATACACGGGAAACATGGCGTGGCGCTTCAAGCCGGTGTAGGCCAGGGCGTTCATGAATTCATTGCACAGCGCGACTGAAATGGGTTCGGCGCCGTTATAAATGGAACGGATGCACGACAGATCGATGTTCTCGAGCCGCCGCTCGCCCAACACCTTGAGAAAATGCCGGTAGCCGAAATTGGGCGAACTGGTGACGGTCGCGCGTTTGCTTGCCGCGAGCTGCAGCCACAGCAACGGCCGGCGCACGAACAGCTCGGTGGGCATGAGATTGATGTGCACCCGGCTCGCAAATTGCATCAAGTAAAAGCCGATCAGGCCCATATCATGGGTCAAGGGCATCCAGCTCAAGGAAATGTCCTGATCGGTGAATTTGGCCACCTTGGTCACGCCCTTGGCATTGGCCATCAAGTTCCCGTGGCTCAGCATGACGCCCTTGGGTTCGCTGGTCGATCCGGATGAAAACTGGATGAAGGCGAGATCGTCCGGCGCCGGGCGGAACAGTTTCCCCGGCTTCGAGATGTCGGTGATCGATTCCACCAGGAAGGTGCGCGACTTCAATCGGGCGAACAAATCGGACTCGCCGACCTCGCCGGCGAGAATTTCCAAACGCTCCAAAGTTTTCGCGTCGGTGTACAGCAGCGGATCGCCGAGCTTGCGGGCAACCCGCAGCAGCTTGTGCCGATGCTCATCGCTGATGCCCACCGCCAGCGGCACGGGTGCGATGCCGCCGCAGACAGCGGCCCAGAATCCGTCGAGAAACTGCTCGTTGTTGTTGAGGAAAATGATCATCTTGTCGCCGCGGCGGGCGCCGGCCGCCTGCAGGTGATACAAGATGCCGAGCGCGCGCGTGTAGACATCCTTATAGAGAATGCGCCGTTCGGAATTTTCGCCGCCGATATAAGTGACGGCGCGGTCCACGCTTCGATTGATTTCGAGCATGTCCACCAAGGTGGTGTAGGTCATGAAATTGCTGACATCATTCATCGCGTTTCTACCGTCATCATGAGGTTGGATCGAGGCCGGAGGTTGATCTGTGCCTCGAATTCAATGGGTTCGTTCGTGGCGCGCGAGAGTCGAAAGCGGCGCACCATGGTGTGCATATGCACCAGCATTTCGAACATGGCGATATTCTCTCCGATGCAGTGGCGCGGTCCGACGGCGAAGGGAATATAGGCAAACTTGTGGCGCTCGTCGGCATCGGCGGCGGCGAAGCGCTCAGGCCGGAATGCTTCCGCTTCGCTCCAAAACTCAGGATGACGGTGCAGCATGTAGGGACTGATGAACACATCGGTGCGCGGCGCAATGGCAAATCCGCCCAACTCGTCCGCCTCGATGGCCCGGCGGGTAATCAGCCAGCCGGGCGGATAAAGCCGTAAGGATTCCTGCAACACCTGATGCGTGAATGACAGGGCCTCGGCCGCGCCGAGCCCCAAGGCCCCGCTCGCGCCCGCGGCATCCGCTTCCGCCTGCAGCCGCCCTGCGACGTCGGGGTGCTGGCTCACCAGGTACCACGTCCACGTGAGCGCGGCCGCGGTGGTCTCGTGGCCGGCCACGATCAGCGTGAGGACCTCGTCGATCAATTCCTTGTCGGACATCGGCTCGTCGGTCTCGCGGTCGCGTGTCATCATGAACATGCTCAAAAAATCGAAGTGCTCCTCCGGCGCGTGCCGGCGCTGCTGAATCAACTCGCCGACCAACCGGCCCAGCGACCGGAATTGAAAGGCGAATTTCAAATCTCGATTGGATTGCTTGGCGACCACTTCGAAGGGATTGGCGCCCAGTTGATGTTCCAGACGCGCCAAGTCGCTGCCGAATATGGATCTGAGCACGATTTCGAGCGTCAACTCGCTGGTATCGCTCGAGACATTCACCGCTTCGCCGCGCGCCGACATGGCGGCCCAGCGCTGCGCAAATTTCTCGTTGACTTCGCTGATGAGCGAGCTGAATTGATCGATGACGCGCCGGTGGAAGGAGGGCTGCATCATGCGCCGCTGCCGGCGCCAAAAGGCCCCCTCGCTGGTCATGATGCCGTTTCCCAGGAGGATCTTCACCCGATCCATCCCTTCACCCTTGGTGTAGTTGCGGTGGTTGGTCAGCAGGACGCGCTTGATGTCCTCGGGATGATTGATCACGTAGTTGTAGACGCCGCGCGCGGGCGCAAATATCCGATAAACGTCGCCGAATCGGGCGAAGTAGTCCTGCAAGCGCGTCAGTGATTCATCGCTGCCGCCCAGATCGAAGCCCTCGGCCGGCCCGGGCGGAATTGCGGTGGTTTGCATGCCGTCATTGTAACTTAGGCATTGCGCACCACGGGGTGCTTCCCGACAATGGCGCCGTGGACAAGAAACGGGAAGAGAGCGGTCTTCGCAACACCATTTATGAGCAGCAGACCCGCTCAGGCCGTCGACTGACGCCCGCCCGGCAGTGGCTGTACCGGTTGACGGCGCCGGTCGTGTTGTGGTTGATGCGATTGGTCGTGGGCTGGTGCAGAGTCGTGCGCATCATCGGTGCCGAGCACATTACCGCTGCGCTCGCGCGCTCCCCATCCTTCATCCCGGTGTACTGGCATCAACACCAGCTGTTCTGCGCCAAGTATTTGTTCGATCAGCGCGCTGCCGGCGTGAAATTAGGGGTGCTGGTCAGTCCTTCGGTCGATGGGGAATTCGGTGCCCTGATCGTTCGCAGGCTGGGGGGCGAAGTCATCCGCGGCTCATCCTCGCACACCGGTGCCCGCGCATTGCGCGACTTCTACCAGGCGTTGGTTCATGAGGGCATCTCGCCGGTCATTGCTCCGGACGGACCGCGCGGGCCCGCATGGAAGTTCAAGCCGGGGGCCTTGCTGCTCTCGCAGCTCTCGCAGCGGCCCATCATTCCGTTGAGCTATGCGGCCTCCCGCGCCTGGAAGATCAGCTGGGACCGTTTCGTCATTCCCAAGATCGGCGCGCGC
>Ga0210393_10000099_pt1 | contig 96521 bp, 78 predicted proteins | sample IncBWC27OmetaG_FD_160068 | JGI IMG/M metagenome (GOLD analysis project Ga0210393, IMG submission 160068) | Forest soil microbial communities from Barre Woods Harvard Forest LTER site, Petersham, Massachusetts, United States - Inc-BW-C-27-O ... | reverse complement strand
AGCCCGATCCTCGTAAGCCGTCGAGGATGCCCTGCTGCATGTTGACGACGTACTGGGGGTTCGGGTTGTCGAACACCATCCCGACGAGAAAGGAGCGCCGGAACGCCAGCCCACGCGCTTGGGGGTCCGGCGTATAGCTCGTGCGTTCAATGATCGCTTCAATCTTTTGTCGGGTCTCCGGCGATACGAAGGGCGACTTATTGAGTACCCGCGATACGGTCTTTTTGGAAACTTCCGCGATACGCGCGATATCGTTGATCGTAGGGCGCTCGGGCAGCGCGTCAGAGTCCCGTTCCGGCGGGCGCTTTACGCCCGGTGTCATGGCTTTCTTCTTGCTCCGCATCCACAAACTCTCGACTTTTCAGGGATTACTACGACCTGTTTAACTCAAATTGGTCGGCGGCACCACTCGGGTAGCCAATTGACACCGGTTACCACTACAATTAGGCTCTCGCACGATGCAAGTATCAAGCGACCCACCAAAGAACGTGCCGGCGCCGAAGCCGGGCGAGTTTTCAGCGGATGCGATAGAGGCCATCGCGCGGGCATTTGTCCGTGCGCGAGAAACTGCAGAAGCGCTGCCTGGATTTCCTGGGGAATTACCCCACGACATGCGCACCGCCTATGCAATACAAGAGGCCGCCATTGCCCTTTGGCCCGACCAAATCGCCGGCTGGAAAGTGGGTTTAGTACCCCCGGCCGCGCAATCTGCGATGGGAGCCGCTCGCCTCTCCGGTCCGATTTTTCAAAAAAATCTCTTTGGGATCGTGAAGGGCGAGCCCGTCAGGCTGTCGGCAATCGCCGGTGGGTTCGCGGCCATCGAAGTCGAGTTGGTCGTCGCGGCCGCTCGCGATGCGCCCGCCGAGCAAACCCATTGGACGTTGCAACAAGCAGCAACCTTTGCGGACGAGTGGCGAGTCGGCGTCGAATTTGCGGCCAGCCCTTTGGCAATCATCAATGAGCTGGGCGCGACATCGATTGCATCGGACTTCGGCAATAATAGCGGCCTGATTCTTGGGCCGCGGCTCGATAGCCGCGTGATCGACACTCCGAGCAGTCTCATCTGCGAAACCAAGATCGACGATAAGCGCGTGGGTTTTGCCTCTGCTGCGGATCTACCCGGCGGCGCGCTCGAAGCCTTGCGCTTTCTATTGGGTCACCTTGCGGAACGCGGCCGGCCCTTGCGCAAAGGCCAGTGGGTCAGCACCGGCGCAATCACTGGTGTACATCGAATTTTCCCTGGCCAGCGCGGTAGCATCAATTTCTTTGGGCATGCAAATATCAGCGTGTTGATCGAAGCGGCCGTGCCCAAAAAGATCTAAACGCAGCAGTTCAGGGTTTGGAGCCGACCAGAATTGAACGAGGCGGACGCCGGTCATCTGGAGGGGGAGTCGACAATGTCGTTGAACAGCGCTGGAGCAGTCGACTCGATCGAGCGCGTGCGTGGACGCATCAGTCACTATCGCTGGGTGATTTGCGCCCTCATCTTCGCGGCGACCGTAATCAACTACATCGATCGGCAGATGATCGGGGTCTTGAAACCGACGCTGCAACAAGAATTCGGTTGGACCGAAGTCACTTACGGCGACATCGTGTTCTGGTTCCAGGCCGCGTATGCCGTGGGCTTCGTCGCCTTTGGGCGCCTTATGGATCGGTTGGGAACCCGAGTTGGGTACACGCTTGCGATGACGGTCTGGACGTTGGCGCACATGGCCCACGGCGCGGCGCGTTCTGCGACAGGGTTCATGTCCGCACGCTTTGCATTGGGAATCGGCGAGTCCGGCAATTTCCCGGCGAGCCTGAAGGCCGTTGCGGATTGGTTCCCCAAACGCGAACGCGCGTTGGCCATTGGTATTTTCAACGCGGGCGCAAATTTTGGCGCGATTCTGACGCCTCTTTTGGTGCCGGCACTGACGATCGCGTTCGGATGGCGAATGGCATTCTTGCTGACGGGTTTGTTCGGCGTTATTTGGCTGCCCTTCTGGTGGGTCATTTACCGCCTGCCCGAGGATCACCCCCGGGTCGGAGTGGAGGAACTGGCTCACATTCGCAGCGATCCGCAGACCCCGGTCGTTGCAGTGTCCTGGGGACGCATGTTTCGCGTCAAGGAAACGTGGGCGTTTGCGGTCGGTAAATTTCTCATCGATCCTATTTGGTGGATGTTTCTGTTTTGGTTGCCGGACTTCTTGGTTCGCCGCCATGGTTTGAATCTCAAAACCTTCGGACCACCTCTCATAGCTGTATATCTCATGTCGAATTTCGGCAGCATCGCCGGAGGGTGGATGTCCTCATGGATGATGCGACGAGGTGCCAGTGCCAATCGAGCGCGAAAAGTCACCATGCTGATTTGTGCACTGTGCGTGCTTCCGATAGTTTTTGCCAGCGTCGTCGAGAATCTCTGGCTGGCTGTATTCATCCTCGGCCTGGCAACGGCAGCTCATCAGGGATTTTCTGCCAATTTGTACGCGCTGCCATCCGATGTTTTTCCGCGCGAAGCCGTGGGCACGGTCGTAGGCATCGGCGGTGCCGCGGGCGCCATTGGCGGCATGGTTATCGCCAAGTACGCAGGCTGGGTACTTGATCGTATGGGCACCTATACACCGATTTTTGTGGTCGCAGCGAGTGCCTATTTGATGGCGTTGCTCATCATCCATGTGCTCTCGCCGCGGCTGGCGCCGGCGAAGATCTCCTGAAAGAACGCAGGTGGCGGATCCGGGCAGGCTGAGGGATTACTCGGCGCTGCGCGCCTCGCCCTTCGGGCCGCCGTCGGCAGACCTCCGGCGTTCAACGTCGCTGCGCGACGTTGTCGAACCCGCGACAATTTCTCGCTCCCGTCGAATTGGCGACCTCGGGAGGTTGGTGCCGGCTGTCAGATTCGAACTGACGACCTACGGTTTACAAAACCGTTGCACTACCACTGTGCTAAGCCGGCGCGGAGCAGGTGCCTATTATAGCGAACCTGGTTTGCGGGCACTGCATCGCCTCAACCGGCGGCCGGGCGCCGAGACATCCGCATGAGCAGATGATCGAGGGAAACGACACCCGGACCTGCGATTGCGAGCCAGAGGAACAGGGCGAGATATTCGAATTCGTCGAAACCCAACAGGGTCTCGAGAGAATCGACATCGCTCCATTTGGCGGCCTTGATGGCCACGATCATCGTCACGGCCAGGGCTCCGGCGGATATGCGCGTAAGCAATCCCAACAACAGGAACAGTCCGCCAAAGAATTCGATACCGGAGGTAAGGGGTGTGAAAAAGTGTGGAAAGGGGATTCCCCAGCCGATGAAATTCTCGGTCACCTGGGGAAGATTGTTGAGCTTGCCCCAGCCGCTGAGGAGAAATACCCAGCCCACCGTGATTCGTGCAAACAACGGCGCCAGCCACAGCAAATGCCGGCCAACGCGCTCCGGCCAGGCAATCAGCCAATCGATCAGTAGCCGCATAGCTCCGTCTCCCCGTGAGGACAAAAGACTTGACTAGCTCGGCGCGGACTGCGCCATCTGTTTCGCACCCAGCAGATCCACCGCCGCCTGGTAGAGCTTGGCTCGAACCAAGTACCGCTCATTGGCGCGCGTGATATAGCGGACGGCGATCTCCACGCCCCCGGCAATGGGTTTTACGTTGACGCCGGGGGTTCCGGAGAACACCTTGGCGCGCTGCCCCGGGACCGCTCGATGCCATTCTTGCTCGGCTTGCCGAGCGCTGTCTGCGGTCGCTTCTACCACGTGCTTGGTGATCGCCTCGACAATCGGGTAAGGATCTCGTCCCATGGGTACGATCAGTTGCAACTCGTCCCAAAGCCACTGCCCTGATGTAGAAAAATTGAAGTAATGGCCTTCGATGGCAAAGCTGTTGGTGAAGGTTACCCGTCTGCCGGTCGGATGCCCGGAGTCGCTCCAGTTGCCGGTCTCCAGAAGCACCGTGTGGAACATGCCGAGTTCAGTGACTTCACCGCTGACGCCGTTGATTTCCACCCAGTCGCCCAGACGGATGCCGTTGCGGCCCATCAGGACCAGCCAGCCGAAAAACGCGACGATGAAGTCCTTGAGAGCCACCGTCAAGCCCGCGCCGACGATGCCGATCGTGGTCGCGAATTGGCTCGGCACGCCCATGACGATGAACAAGACGATGACCACGCCAATGACGCGCAAGCAGACCCGTGTGATGCTGCGTAGAGTTTCGACTTGCCGGCGATCCAATTTTGGGCTGTCGAGCAGATGCTGCACCCAGCCGTCGAGCAACAGCAAAACGATCGATATGCCGATGACGATCAAGACATCCAGCAGTAATCCATGTGCGAGCACCCGTGCCTGCAGGGCTGTCACGGATGCCCACTGGCTGTAGACGGCTGCGAGCTGGTTTTGATCCGCAATGCGCCGGTTGAGCAGGGTCAGGATCGTTTGATCGGCGGCGAGCGTCTTGGTGCGGCCGATCAGCGCGGCGGCATCTTCGTGACTCCGCTGGGGCTGTGCCGTGGGGGAGGGCGTCGTCGCATCCTTGGCGGATGCCGCATGCCCGGCAAGTTCCGGAATGCCGCTTTTGGTGGTTTCGAGACCGCTTTCCAGGGCCGCTCGGCGAGCGCTCAGGGCCTGGGCCTTCATTTGTACGCTGACCCGCGCCGCCTCGAGTGCCGCCTCTTTCTGTCTCAATAGCCGCCAATCGCCGAACTTGCCGATCGCGCCGCGTTGGTTTTCGAGCGCGGCAGCCTTGGCGGCCGAGACAGCAGGACCCGCCTTGGTCTGTGCCGCGTGCTCCTGGACCATGGCTTCGATTTGCTGTCGTGGGTTGCCGCCGGCATCGACCAGATTCTGATTGGCCTCATCGAGTTCATCCTTGTCCAGCTCCAGTTGCGACTGGGCAAGGTCCAGTTGGTCCTGGATTTTGTCTTTCTGATCGGCCTTGGCTTGCGCGAGGGCGGCGGTGAGGTCGCTCACGCGCTGTTGGTCCGCGGTAAACAGGCCTTGAGACTTCGCGATGCGCGCCTGAATGGCCGCGGCGGCGGAATTGAGCGTCGGCGGATGAGCTTCGGTATCGCGCAATGCTTCCGTGAATGCGAGGTCGAGTTCGTGGTCCGCCACACGCAATGCCGATTGGGCGAAAGTCTGTTCCTCCGGGGTCACCGCGGTTTGTGCCAGCCGCTGGGCCGTCGAGTAGGTGCTTTGGTCGACCAGATCCGTAGCGGTGATTGCCGCCACGGGTGCCTTTTGGGCCCGGAGGGTGGGCGGCGAGGTTTTCCACCAGGCGACGCCGGCCAAGATCAGCAGCACTCCGAGCGCGATGCCGGCGATTTTTTCTGCGACGGTAAATTGTTTCATGGCAGTCAGTCCAATGCTCAATGCCAGCTACCGACGGCTTCCCGTGCCGCCTGGTTGAGGGGCCGCGCGACCAAACCGCTCTGAGAGACCTTGATTTCGTACAAGGCGCCGTCGGCCATGGGTAGGACGGCCGCGCTTCCGTATAAGGCATCCATCCAGGGTATCCACGAACGATTGCGACGGACCAGTTCCCAGAGATCGATGCGGCCGGGGGGATGCAATTCATACACGGTACGAGGCTCCGTGCGTTCATCCTCGATTGTCGAGTACCTGCCGCTGATTCGCTCCAACCGATAAGCCGTATCGAATCCGAGGAGGTTGGCAAAGGCATGCCATTTGAGCACCCTGGCATAGACCTCCCATTCATCTCCGCGCAGTGAAAAATTCGCGCGTTCGCCGTCCGGATAGCTCAAAACCGCGTCGAACTGGCGCTCATCGACGCGCGAGAATTGCAGCTCGGCTGCGGGTTGTTCATGGCTCAATCGTTGGTAGCTGCGCAGATTCGTGCCGATGAGCGCTGCGCAGGCCGCCGCCAGCAAAAAAATGAGCGCAGCCGCCCCATGCGCCATACCGCCCATGACTCGCCGGCGCCGCAAGCGGCGGATCGAGGCAATGAAGAACAACAGAGCAATGAGCGCGCAGACGAGGATTAGGGCGTTGAATGTCATGGCGGTGTTTTTTAACGGGAACCGGAACCGAACCTCATGGGACTAACAAAACACTTAGCCCGGTCCCGGTGTCTCGTTGCAGACGCGTGTAGTTTGCTTTGTTTCCAATGATTTGCAAGTGGTCTCGCTCTCGGGCGCCGCGACTCGTGTTGATTTCGAGATCGGTATCGGCAAGTATGATCAAAAGGGGATGTTCAGTTAATGTGGATCGTTCAAGTTGCGCTGCGGCGCCCATACACGTTTTTGGTGATGGCGCTCCTGATTCTCCTCGCAACCCCCTTGGTTCTTCGCAAGATGTCGACCGACATCTTCCCGGAAATAGACATCCCCGTCGTCAGCATCGTGTGGACCTATTCCGGCCTATCGGCGCAGGAAATGGGCCAGCGCATCACGGCAGTGACCGAGCGCACGCTGACCACCACGGTCACGGATATCGAACACGTCGAATCCCAGTCCTTTTACGGTTTGTCGGTCACCAAGGTCTTCTTTCAGCCCAATGCGAATATCCCGACCGCCATCGCCCAAATCGTGGCCACGGAGCAGCAGCAACTGAAGCAGCTTCCGCCTGGAGCCTTGCCGCCGCTGATCATTAAATATTCAGCCTCCGCAATTCCAGTCATCCAGCTCGGCATCTCCAGCCCGACGATGACCGAACCGGCGCTGTTCGACGCCGCTTTCAATTTCCTGCGCCCGCGCCTCGTGACCATCCCCGGCGTCGCCGTGCCGTACCCCTACGGCGGCAAATCGCGCCTGATCTCGGTGGATCTCGATTCTTCGGCGCTGCTCGCCAAAGGCCTGACCCCGAATGACATCGTGAACGCGGTCAACGCGCAGAATCTCATCCTGCCCTCCGGTACCGCCAAAATCGGCTCGACTGAATTCGCCATCGCGCTGAACGGGTCGCCCGACACGATTGCGGGGCTCAACCGCATCCCGGTGGTGACCAAGAACGGTGCCACCACCTATTTGTCGGAAGTCGCACACGTCAGGGACGGATTTTCGCCGCAGACGAATATTGTCCGTCAGAACGGGGAGCGGGGCGTGCTGATGCCCGTCATCAAGAATGGCGGTTCCTCGACCTTGGACATCATCAGTAATCTGCGCGCGGTATTGCCGGTTGCCGCTCAGATACTGCCGAAGGATATCGTCATTACGCCGCTTTTCGATCAATCCGGCTTCGTCAAAGCGGCCATCAGCGGAGTGGTGCGCGAGGCGGTGATTGCGGCTTGCTTGACCGCGATGCTGATTCTGGTGTTTCTGGGCAATTGGCGCAGTACCTGCATCATCGCGGTGTCCATACCGCTGTCCATTCTGTGCTCAATCATCACCCTGTACATCGTCGGGCAGACATTGAACATCATGACGTTGGGCGGCCTGGCCCTGGCAGTCGGCATCCTGGTCGACGATGCGACGGTCACGATCGAAAATATCGAGCGGCACATTCATTTGGGATCCGACCTGCACAAGGCCATCTTGGATGGTGCCGGCGAAATCGCTGTCCCCGCACTGGTATCCACGCTGTGCATTTGCATCGTGTTCGTGCCGATGTTCTTCTTGACGGGCGTTGCACGGTATTTGTTCGCGCCCCTGGCGGAGGCGGTGGTGTTCGCCATGCTCGCTTCTTATGTGCTGTCGCGCACGTTGGTGCCGACCCTCGTCATGCTGTTGATGGATCACACTCCGCCGCATGCCGATGCACCTGTGAGCTTGCTGAAGCGGGTATACCGGGCATTCGACGCGCGCTTTGAGAGTCTTCGCACCGGATACAACGGCATCCTCGCGGCGGTGCTGGAGCGGCGGCGCGCCTTTGCGGGCTGCTTTCTGGCGTTTTGCCTCCTCTCCTGTGGGTTGGTGTTTCTGCTGGGGCGGGATTTTTTCCCGAGCGTGGATGCGGGCCAGATTCGCCTTCACATACGCATGCCCTCCGGCACGCGCATCGAGGAGACTGCACGGGTGGCCGACCAGATCGAGGGCGTCATCCGGACGCTGATACCCGCGAGCCAACTCGAGACGGTGCTCGACAATCTGGGCGTGCCTGTCAGCAGCATCAACAATACCTACAGCAACGCCGGTGCCTTCAGCACCTTGGACGGCGAGATTCAGATATCGCTGAATGAAGGCCATGCGCCGAGCCAGCGTTATATCGAAGAAATGCGACGGCAGCTGCCCGCGCGCTTCCCGGGCGTGGAGTTCTTCTTCCAGCCCGCCGATATGGTGACGCAAATTTTGAATTTCGGACTTCCTGCCGCCATCGACGTGTTGTTTACCGGCGCCGATGTGCGAACCAATTACACGTTCGCAGCGAAAATCATGAAGCAGATCCGGCAAATTCCGGGGGCCGTTGACACCCACATCCACCAGAGACTGGATTTGCCGACCTTGTCTTTGCAAATGGACCGTACACAACTGCAAACATTGGGATTGTCGGCCAACGATGTGGCGCAGAATCTGCTCGCGACGACCGCCGGTACGACTCAGACATCACCCGGCTTCTGGTTGGATCCCTCCAATGGGGTGGTTTACAATTTGGCGGCGCAGTCTCCGCAGTACCAAATCGACAGTGTGGATGCGCTGTTGCGTACCCCGGTGCGAACTGCGGCAGGTGGTGCCCCTCAATTGCTGAGCAATCTGGTCAGCGTCGCGCCCGCCGCCCAGCTCGCTGTCGTATCGAGGTATAACCTGACCCCCGCCGTCGATGTTTACGTGAGCGTGCAGGGCAAGGATTTGGGCAGCGTCGCGGCCAAGATCAACGCGCTCGTCGATGACACGCGATTGCAATTGCCTCGAGGGTCGGCGGTAGCCGTGAGAGGGCAGGCCCAGACCATGCGGACATCGTTCATCGAGTTGGGGGTGGGGCTCGTGATGGCCGTCGTGATGGTGTACTTGTTGATCGTGGTGAATTTCCAATCCTGGATCGACGCCTTCATCATCATCACCGCCCTGCCGGCGGCATTGGCGGGGATCTGTTGGATGCTGTTCCTGACCGCGACGACCCTGAGTGTGCCGGCGTTTACCGGCGCCATCATGACCATGGGCGTGGCCACGGCCAACAGTATTTTGATCGTATCGTTTGCGCGGCAACGGATGAACGACGGTCTGGATCCCGTCAGCGCCGCCCGCGATGCGGGTGCGACCCGCATCAGACCGGTTTTGATGACCGCACTGGCCATGATCATCGGCATGATTCCCATGGCCCTGGGGTGGGGCGAGGGCGCCGAGCAAAATGCCCCCTTGGGGCGCGCGGTCATCGGGGGCCTGTTGTTCGCCACGGTCTCCACGTTATTCTTCGTGCCGGTTATTTACGCCGGTTTGCATCGGCGTCTCGAACAGCGCAAGCACGCGCGTGGAATGATCTAATATGTTAATGCCACCGCCGGTACCGGCCGTGAAGCGCGCAAAATTCGCCGTCGCTGCCATCGCGGGAGGCCTGGTGGCCGGCGCCATCATCATTTTTGTGGTGCGATCCTTCCAGGCATCCGCGCTCGCGGCATCTACGGAACTTCACGCAAAGCAGTACGTCACCACCATCAACCCCATACCGGGCGACGGCGGGTTGCCCTTGACGCTGCCGGGCACCCTGCAAGGAATCAATGAAGCCACGGTATACGCACGCAGCAACGGCTACATCGTGCGCTGGGTCAAGGACATCGGCAGTTCGGTCAAGAAGGGCGAGCTGCTGGCGGAAATCGCCGCACCGGAAATCGATCAAGAACTGTCGCAGGCCGTGGCCTCGCAGCAGCAAGCCGCTTCCAGCGAGAGCCTGGCGAGAAGCACGGCGCTGCGCTGGCAGAGCCTTCGCGAAAAGGACGCGGTGACGCAGCAGGACCTCGATGAGCGGCAAAGCACCTACCTGCAGGCGCAGGCCAATCTCGCCTCCGCGCAGGCCAATACCCTTAGGCTGCGCAATTTGCAGGGCTTCAACAGGGTCCTGGCGCCGTTCGATGGCGTCGTGACCAGCCGTACCATCGATGTGGGCGACCTGGTCGATGCGGGAAATGGCGGCGTGGGCAAGGCGTTGTTCACGATCGCGCAGGTCGATCCGCTGCGTCTGTATGTATTCGTGCCGCAGGTGTACGCGCAGCAAGTCAAGGTCGGCGACACGGTGACCGTCACCTTGCCGGAGCACGAGGGGCAAGAATATCAGGGCAGCATCGCGCGCACCGCCCGGGCAATCGACACCGGCACTCGGACCATGCAAGTCGAGATCCGGGTGCCCAATCCCAAGGACGCCCTGATTGCAGGCGCGTACGTGCAGGTGAATTTGCCGATCAAGCAGGATGGGGAAGCGCTGCTCGTTCCGACCAATGTGCTGTTGTTTCGGCCCGATGGGCCGCGAGTCGCAACGGTGGATGCGGCCGGGCGGGTGCGCTTGAGTGCCGTGAAGCTTGGCACCGATTTTGGCAGCACCGTGGCGATTCTGAGCGGTCTGAAGTCAGATGATCGCGTCATTCTGAACCCTGCCGACTCGCTCGCCGACGGCGACGTCGTGACCTTAAGAGAGTGATGCTGGCCCGACCCATTTTCAGGGTAATGGGCGTGTCGATGCTGCTCGGCGGCTGCGCCGTGGGACCGGACTACCACCGGCCGTCCGCCGATATGGCGCCGGCGTGGCAGCCGGCCGAGCCATGGCACGAAGCCGCGCCGGGCGATACCGCGCTCAAGGGCCGCTGGTGGGAATTGTTTGAAGATCCAGCCTTGAATCCGCTGGTGGAACAGGCTCTTGCGGGCAATCAGAACCTACGCGTGGCGGCCGCGCGCCTCGCGCAGGCGCGCGATCAGCTGGCCATCGCCCGTTCGGCTCTATTCCCCGCCGTCGAACTGGATGCGTCGGCCGTGCGCAGCAGAGTCTCTGCGAATCGCCCGCTGGCTGCCTATTCATCGCCCAATCAATCCACGGTGCAGAACGACTTTGTATTCGGGCCCTCCGTGGGCTACGAACTTGACCTGTTTGGGCGGGTGCGGCGGGAGGTCGAGGGCGCCAGAGCCAGCGCGCAGCAGGCGGAAGCGGATTTTCAAAACACGCGCCTCATATTGATGGCGGCATTGGTGACCAATTATTTTTCGCTGCGGGAGAACGATGCGGAGATCGATGTCGTGCGTCGAAGCCTGGATTTGCAGCGCGACGCACTGACCTTTGTCTCGTCGAGGCATGATCTGGGATTTGCGACCGGATTGGATCTTGCGCAGCAGCAGGCGCTGCTCGATGCCAGCGCGACCCAGTTGGAGCTGCTGCAGAATCAGCGTGCGCAGTTCGAGCATGCCATCGCAACCTTGATCGGCACGCCTGCACCGAGCTTCTCGCTGGCGCCGTCCGCAGCCGTGCCGCCGTTGCCCGCGTTGCCGTTGGGACTGCCCTCAGACCTGCTGCAGCGGCGGCCTGATGTGGCTTCCGCCGAGCGCGCCATGGCAGCGGCGAACGCCCGCATCGGGGTGGCGCGGGCCGGGTACTTTCCCAGCATCGATCTGGCGCCGGGCTTGGGCGTGCCGGGCGTCGGATGGGAGAGCAACGCGCTGGCGAGCTTGTTCACAGCCCCGAGCCAGCTCTGGTCCATCGGCCTTTCCGCCACGCAGACGCTGTTCGATGCGGGGAAGACGCGCGCGAATGTGCACTTTGCCGATGAGGACTATGTGGCGGCGGTGGCAGCGTACCGTCAGACCGTGCTGACGGCGATGGAAGAGGTCGAAAATGGCATCACCGGTTTGGCATCGCTCGAGCGCGCGGAAATCCAGGCGAACGCCAGCGTGCGAAGCGCCCAACAGGCCTTTGATATTGCCACTGACCGCTACAAGGGGGGCGTCGATACGTACTTGGATGTCATCACCGCCCAGCAGACGCTCCTGACCAATCAGCGTCAGGCGGTGCAGATCCAGGGTCAGCAGTTTTCCACAGCGGTGTTTTTGGTCAAGGCGCTCGGCGGCGGCTGGAACCCGTCGAGGCCGTAGGGCCCCTAAAACTAAGACTTGGAGCCGGCCGGCTGGTTCAAGGTGTCGATGGCGGCCGCCGGCGACATGGCGTTCGATTGGACGAAGTCCACGCCGAGGGCGGTCAACCATTCCTGCTCGGCTGCCGTGTCGGTGTGTTTGGCCACGGTGTGCATGCCAAGGACACGCGCCATCTGCACCACCCCGGTGATCGCCGCCTGCGATACCTTGTCGGTGCGCATTCTCGCGGTGATCTCGGGAGCCAGCTTTACATAGCGGATGCCCGGCAGCCGCAGCAGCTCGAAGCACTCGGTGCGCAATGCAAAATCATCCAGCACCAACGGGCAACCCAGGCGATGCAGCGCGGCGGCCACATCCCTGATCTTGTCGGCCAGCGTGAGCGCCGTCGGCGCATCGACTTCAAATGCAATCGTTCCTTTGGGCAGGGAAGACTTGGCCAAACACAGTTCGACGAACTTGATGAAATGCTCATCATGCAGAGCCGTGGTCGTGAGATTCACCGAAAACATGGCCGGGTTGATCTGCCACGTATCGGGATGGCGGACCAGCCAGCCGATCAGTTCCGTCATCACGCGGCGATCAATCATGGAGCCCAAGCCGTTCTCGACGGCGGCCTTGAGCATCGCATGCGGCGCGGCATTCGGTGCGTCGTCGGCCCCGGATCGCAGCAGCACCTCGTAGCGCTTCATCTGGCTGCCTTTGCTCAACGGCACCAAGCGCTGCACATGCAGCGCGATCGGGCTTTTTCGCATCGCGGCGTTGAGCCGATCGATTTCCGGGGGGATGCCCTTCGGCGGCTGAGGTTTTTCCGCGGTTTCGGGTGGTGACGCGGGGGCCGGCGCCGCGCGCCGGGCGGGCGCGGCCGGTCGCGGTGGGGCAGGCTGCTGTGACGGCGCGGCTTGATGTGACGGCGCGGCTTGATGCGACGGTGCGGCTTGATGTGACGGTGCGGCTTGATGTGACGGTGCGGCTTGATGTGACGGCGCGGCTTGATGTGACGGTGCGGCCTGATGTGACGGTGCGGCTTGCGGCGACGACGCGGCTTGCTGCGTCAATGCGGTCTGACGGGGCGCGCTCACGTGGCTTATATAGGTTGCGGGCCGCGAGGCGATCGCAGGGTTGGGCCCGCTCGGCTGGCGCACCGTGCCTCGCGAAACGATCTGTTCGAGTTGCGCGGCGATGGTTCTCGGTCCCACGGCGAGCGGCGCCGCGGGGGCTGGTGCCGCAGACGCGACGGGCCGCACCGCCTCTGGAGGCCGAGCCGGCCCTGGGGGCTGGGCCGCCGCCCTCGGGGCAGCGCGCAGGGCTGGTTCAGGGGTTGGACTCGCGGCGGGTGCGGAATCCGGTCGCATCGCGGCGAACTGGACCAGTGCACGCTGCAGCTTCGGTGTCATCAGCTTCGGCGCTCCCTGCGCAACGATTCTCGTGTCCATCACGATCATGACCAATCCGACGACCGCGCGCCGCGCATTGATGGCGCGAACCATGACGGCAGAGCGCGAATCGCCCAAATCGAACAACAATATCGGCGCGGCCGCGGGATTGGCAAAGGCTTCGGCAGCCTCGCGGACCGCATTGTGCTCATCGGGACCCATGGAGCTTTCGCTCAGCCACAGCACATCGCCGGCCTCGTCATGCAAGGATACGGCATGGGTACGATTGGGTTCGAGAGCCGCGCGGACTTTCTCACAGACGGCATCAAAATCAACAAGCGGACTATCCGATTGCATCAAGGGCTTACCCTGCTCCATAAATCCGCTACTCGAGGTGTATGAACGTATATCTACCGTACTGGGACCCCCGCTGATGTGATGTCTTCGCCAAAACACGACAGTAGGGGGCCGCAGTGCAACTGGTATTACATATCGTCGGCAATTCCGGGTGCCCGACGGCTACACTGCGGGCACCATGAGCACAACGTCGCATAACCGGCAATTCAAATACTACGATTTCGTGATGGCGGCGTACGTGTGCGTTTTGCTGTGTTCCAATCTGATCGGCCCGGCCAAAGAAACCACCATTGCGCTGCCTTTCGGCGGGAGCGTGACCTTTCTCGCCGGGGTGCTGTTTTTCCCGATTTCGTACATTTTCGGCGATATCCTGACCGAGGTGTACGGCTACGGCCGCGACCGGCGCGTGGTCTGGGCCGGATTCGCCGCGCTGGCATTCGCGTCCCTGATGGCGGCGGCGGTGGTGCATTTGCCGCCCTCGGAGGCATCGCGCGCCACCCAGCCCGCTGTGGAAGCCATTTTCGGCAACACCCCGAGGATCGTGGTGGCTTCGATCACTGCTTTCCTGTGCGGCACCTTCGTCAACAGCTATGTGCTCGCAAAGATGAAGATTTGGACCCGCGGCCGTTGGCTGTGGACGCGCATCGTGGGATCGACCCTGTGCGGCGAACTGATCGATTCGATCCTCTTTTACTTCATTGCCTTCTACGGACGCATGCCGATGCCGCATCTGGTCGCCATCATGTTCACGCAGTACGCCCTGAAGAGCGGCTGGGAAATCATTGCAACCCCATTGACGTATCGGGTGGTCGCATTCCTCAAGAAGGCGGAAAATGAGGATTACTACGACATCAATACCAATTTCACGCCGTTCTCTCTGAAGGCTTAAAACACGTAGCACCCCTCCCGCATTGGTCGCGGCTTCGCCATGATTTGCCACGACTCCAACCGCAGACCGCCTGAATGTGAGTCTGTAATGGCTTCCATGAGGCGGCGGTCGCCGCCTCGAGTGGCGAGTAGCGAGGAGTCTGTCATGAGCACGAGATATTCCAAGTTGATGTGGACGATGGGGCTGATGGGTGTGAGCGCTGCGGCCTTGGCCGGCGAACCGAAGCCTCGGCCGCCGCAGGAGCCCGTCGGATTCGTGAGCGGCGCCGTGATCGGGGCGTTTGCAGCAGGCCCGATCGGCGCGGTCGTCGGCGCAGGCCTGGGTACCTGGCTCGGCAATCGAGTCCACCGCGCGAGCGACGCCAAAAAGGCTGAAGCGCAGGTAGCCGCACTGGAAGGCGACAAATCCGAATTGCAGTCGGAAAAATCGGCGCTTTTGACCGAAAAGAACCAGCTGGCCGAATCCAACCAATCCTTGAATGTCAAGCTGGATGACCTGTCGCGGCAGGTAAAGACGGCCCAGACCGCCAAGGACGATGCCTCGGGGGTTCTCGACGGCCTGCAGGGCGATGTGTTGTTCCGTACGGGCAGCGCCGAAATCACGCCGGATATTGCGCACCAGATTCAGGTGCTCGCGCAAGCGGTGGCGAAGTCGCCGGAACTGAAGATTCGGGTGGATGGGTACGCAGATCCGCGCGGCACTGTCGACACCAACATGAAGCTCTCCCAGGACCGGGCCAACGCGGTGCGCGATCTGCTGCTGGCTTCCGGAGTCAACGAACAAGTGCTCGAGGTCAATGCCTATGGGAAAAGCCAGAGCACCGCCGAGGACTACGACGGCTACGCGCTGGAGCGCCGCGTTCGATTGACGCTGCAAATGGAATCTGGGGCCGCGGTCGCCCAGGTCGGTAAGAATGAGTGATGCGGGTCAGACCCGAGTGTCGCTCGAGCGGCCCGGAGTTTGAAACTCCGGGCCGCACTTGTTTCCGCGCGCGCCCTCAGCCTACGATAGGGCATGAGCGCGCCCCCAAAGATTGTCGTCTTGGATCGATATCAGACCGGCGAGTCGGCGAATCCTTCTCACGAAAATATTCTCGCCGGGATCCCGCGTACGCGCGTGTCGAATCAGTACACCGACACCAAAGGGGAGTTTTTCTGCGGTATTTGGACCAGCACCGCGGGCAAATGGCGTGTTCGGTATACCGAACACGAATTCTGCGTGATCATCGAAGGACGCGTGCGCATCGAATCGGTTTCCGGAGAAAAGCACGAACTCAAGGCCGGGGACGCCTTCGTCGTGCCGGCGGGTTTTGAGGGCGTCTGGGAGGTCAGCGAGCCATGCAAAAAATGGTACGCGATCTTCGAACCGAAATCTTGAGTCCTAGGCGGTCTCGCGAATGACCTTTCCCAGGGTTTCGACGAGGCGTTCGATTTGCCCAGGGTCGATGATCAGCGGCGGCGCCATCGCGATGGTGTCGCCGGTTTGTCGCACCATGATGCCCCGCTCGAAGCACTTCAAGAAAACGTCGAAGCCGCGCGCGCCGGGTTTACCCTGCCTAGGCTCCATTTCAACGGCTCCGATCAGGCCGTAATTGCGCAGATCAATGACGTGCGGCAGACCCCGCAATGAGTGCACCGCATTCTCCCAGTGCGCGCTCAAACTGGCGGCGCGCGTGAGCAAACCTTCATTCACGTAGATGTCCAGCGTCGCCAAGGCGGCGGCGCAGGCGACGGGATGCGCGGAATAGGTGTAGCCGTGAAACAGCTCGATTGAATTCTGCGGCCCCTGCATGAACGCATCGTAAATCTTGCGCTGTGAAAACACCGCTCCCATGGGAATCGCGCCGTTCGTCAAACCCTTGGCCGTGGTCATCAGGTCGGGCGTAACGTCGAATGCCTGCGAGGCGAATGGGCTTCCGACGCGGCCAAAACCTGTGATCACTTCGTCGAATATCAACAGGATGCCGTGCCTGTCGCAGATCTCCCGCAGGCGCTTCAAGTAGCCCACGGGCGGCAGCACCACACCGGCGGAGCCGGAAACCGGTTCAACGATGACCGCTGCGATGGTCGAGGCATCATGCAAGGCGACCAGGCGCTCCAATTCGTCCGCAAGCGGCATGCCCCACTGCGGCAGCCCGCGCGAGAATGCGTTGTGTTCGGTATTCAGCGTATGCGGAAGGTGGTCCACGCCCGGCAGCATCGATGAGCCAAAAAACTTGCGGTTGTTGACCATGCCGCCGACGGACATACCACCGAATCCCACGCCGTGATAACCCTTTTCACGCCCGATGAGCCGGGTACGCTGACCCGCGCCCCGGGCCCGATGATAGGCGAGCGCGATCTTCAGCGCGGTATCGACCGACTCCGAACCGGAATTGGTGAAAAAGATTCGATCGAGACCGGGGGGTGCAATGGCGGCCAGGCGATTCGCAAGTTCGAACGCAACCGGGTGACCCATTTGGAACGTGGGAGCAAACTCCATGGTTTGCAGTTGTTTGGTGACCGCCTCGGTGATCTCGCGACGGCCGTGGCCGGCATTCACGCACCACAAGCCCGCGACGCCATCCAGGATTTCGCGACCGTCGGCGGTCCAGTAGTGCATCCCTTGTGCTCGAGCCAGGAGACGCGGATCGGCCTTGAACTGGCGATTCGCCGTAAAGGGCATCCAAAATGCATCGAGTTGCGGATTCGTGCCGGCCGAGGGGACCGGACCTTCGGGGGTGGCAGCGCCATCGGGGGTGAGTTGGGCATTCATGGCGTTTGGTGTCCTCGCGTCGAAGGGGCCTTAAAGTAGCCCCGATGATAAGGAAAATCGACAGTTAGCTCAATTATTGCTGCACTTTCACCGGAACTGTCTATTATAATAGACGCTATGAGCTTGGACGTGGGTGCCCATTTGAAGGCGGTGCGGCAGATGTACGGTCTGTCGCAGCGGGAGCTGGCGAAGCGCGCCGGGGTTACCAATGGGTTGATTTCGCTCATCGAGCAGAATCGGGTCAGCCCGTCGGTCGGCTCGCTCAAGAAAGTGCTCGACGGCATCCCGATGGCGCTCGCCGACTTCTTTACCTTGGACTTGGGCGGCAAGCCGCAGGTGTTTTTTCCGCGCGAAGAACTCGCGAACATCGGCACCGCCAGCGTGGAGCTGCGGCTCGTCGGCGGACGCCTGGCGAAACGCGGCATGTCGATTCTGCACGAGCGTTACGCGCCGAATGCGGACACCGGCGAGGAAATGCTGACGCATACCGGCGAGGAAGGCGGGGTGATCGTCAGGGGAAAAATCGAACTCACGGTCGGCGGCGAATCGCGAGTGTTGAACACGGGCGATGCCTACTACTTCAAGAGTTCCCTGCCGCACCGCTTCCGCAATGTCGGGCGGGAAGATTGCGAGATCGTCAGCGCCAGCTCGCCGCCCAGTTTTTAGGCGCGGGCGCGCCGGATTCACCGGGGTCGAAGCGACCCCGTCCGACAATGAACGTTCAGAGATCGGGTAGCATACAACCCTATGAGTACGGTAACGGTAGCGGCCACCCAAATGGCCTGCAGTTGGGATCGGGATGCCAATATGGGGCGCGCCGAGAAACTCGTTCGCGAAGCGGCGAAGCAGGGTGCCCAGGTGATTCTGCTGCAAGAATTGTTCGAGACGCCGTATTTCTGCAAGGATCACATCGCTCGCCATCTGGAACTCGCGCTGCCGCTCGAGGGGCATCCCGCGGTCGAGCACTTCCGCCGCGTTGCGCGCGAACTTCAGGTCGTGCTTCCCGTCAGCGTGTTCGAACGCGCCAACAACGCGTTCTACAATTCCGTGGTGATCGTCGATGCGGACGGGTCGGTTCTCGGCAGCTATCGCAAGTCTCATATTCCGGAGGGCCCCGGCTATCACGAGAAATTCTATTTCTCGCCGGGCGACACCGGATTTCGCGTATTCCAGACGCGCTACGCGAAGTTGGGTGTCGCGATTTGCTGGGATCAATGGTTCCCGGAGGCGGCGCGCTCCATGGCCTTGATGGGCGCGGAGATCCTGCTCTACCCCACCGCGATCGGTTCGGAACCCCAGGACGCGAGCATCGATTCCAGCGGCCATTGGCAGCGCACCATGCAGGGGCACGCCGCCGCCAATGTCATGCCCGTGGTCGCGTCGAATCGCATTGGCACGGAGAAAGGCGAAAAGTACACCATGACATTCTACGGCTCATCGTTCATCGCCTCCCCGACCGGTGAGAAGCTCGCCGAAGCAGATCGCGAGAACGAGTCGGTACTGACCGCTTCCTTCGATCTGGACGAGGTGCGCCGCTACCGGCAGGCCTGGGGCGTATTCCGCGATCGGCGCCCCGATCTTTACTACCCCTTGCTTTCGCTCGATGGACGCGGCTGACAACCTCGTATTCGTTGATTTGGAAACGACGGGCGCCAACCCCGCCTACCATCGAATCACCGAGGTAGGCATTGTTCGTGTCCAAAACGGCGTGCCGGTCGAAGAATGGAGTTCGCTGGTGAACCCCGAGTGTCCGATTTCTCCGTACATCGAGGCGTTCACCGGCATCAGCAGCGAGATGGTGGCTGATGCGCCGCGCTTTGCGGATATTGCGGCAACGGTGCTCGAGAAGCTGCGCGGCGCCGTGGTCATCGCGCACAACGCGCGCTTTGACTACTCCTTTCTGCGCAGCGAGTTTCGCAAAGTCGGCGTGGACTACGCGTCCGAAGTTCTGTGCACGGTCAAACTCTCGCGGCGCTTGTTTCCCGAACACGCCCGCCACAATTTGGATGCGGTGATGGAGCGCCACGGTCTGGTCTGCAGCGCCCGGCACCGCGCACTGGGCGATGCGCGCGTGCTCAAGGACTTGTGGCTGAAGCTCGAGCGCGACATACCCGCGCAGGCGCTGGCGGCTGCGGCGGCTCACGCGGCGGTTTCGGCGCCGAAGCTGCCGGCGCATTTGCCGCCGGGTCTTGCGGATGAGCTGCCGGAAACGCCGGGAGCGTATCGATTCTTCGGCGAGAACGATGTGCTGTTGTATGTCGGCAGGGGCAACTCGCTGCGCACGCGGATTCTCGCGCAGCTCGCCGATGAGCATGTGGGCTCACGCGAAGAGACCTGGGCCTCTCTGGTGAAGCGCGTCGATTGGGTGCAGACCGCGGGGGAACTGGGTGCGATGCTGCTCGAATCGAACTGGACGAGATCGCAAAAGCCGCTTCACAACCGGCGCCCCAGGAGCCACGCGGAGGCGGTGACGCTGCGGCCGGTTGGCGGGGCTGACGGCCGAGTGCACATCCGGCGCATCGATACGCTGGAAGCGGATGAGCTTGCGCACAGTTTCGGCGTATTTCATTCAGATAAGGATGCGCTCAAGGCACTGACCGACATTGCCCGCGGCCGGGAGCTGTGCCTCAAGGTGTTGGGCCTGGAGGAGAGCGCGGGTTCCTGTTTCGCTCTGCAGGTCGGAAAGTGCCGGGGCGCTTGCACGGGGAAGGAACCGCTCATCCTGCACAACATGCGGGTGCAATTGGCCCTGTCCGCCTTGAAAATCAAGAGCTGGCCCTTTCCCGGCCGCATCGCACTGCGCGAACGGGCCGTGGGTGGTTTCTCGTCCGATGGTACTCGCGGCGGCGAGTATCATGTGCTCGACCATTGGATGTACTTGGGGTCGGCTCGAACCGAAGAAGAATTGGCGGCCTTGAGCACCCGGCCTGCGTACGCCGCCTTCGATGTCGATGTCTACAAGATCCTGCTGCGCCATTTCTCGAATCATCCCAACCTCGACTGGCATGATCTGCGCGCCGCCAAGATAGCCGACGTGTCTTGAGCGCGAACGACAACGTCCGTTATTGGATCGCCACCGCGCCGGTGGGCGCCGCCTCCGTGTTGGCGGAAGAGCTGGTGCAGTTCGGCGCGGAGGACATTCGCGAGCGCAGCCATGACGTGAAATTTCAAGGCACGCTCGAGGTCGGCTACCGGACCTGCCTATGGTCGCGAACGGCGACACGCGTGCTCCTGAGTTTGGGATCCATCGACGCGACCAGCTCGAAGAGCGTCTACGAGTCGGTCAAGCGCATCGATTGGCGCGAGCACATCGCCCCGGGTGCGACGCTGGCGTGCGATTGCAGCGGGGGGAACGAGTCCATCCGGCATACGATCTACGGCTCTCAGCTGCTCAAAGACGCAGTCTGCGACAATCTGCGCGATGCCACCGGCGAGAGGCCGAACATCAAGCCCGAGCGTCCCGATGTGTTGCTGCACTTGCACGTCGAAGGCCCCACGGCCTTGCTGTCGGTGGATTTCTCCGGCGAAAGCCTGCATCGGCGCGGCTACCGCAGCGAGGGAGGCCGCGCGCCCCTCAAAGAGAATGTGGCGGCCGCCGTGCTGCTGCGCGCCGGATGGCCGGGCATCGCAGAGCAGGGCGGTGTCTTGCTCGATCCCATGTGCGGTTCCGGGACGTTTCTCTCCGAGGGAGCCTTGATTGCGGCGGACGCGGCGCCCGCGCTTGACCGCGAGTATTTCGGCTTCTTGGGGTGGCGGGGTCACGATGCGGAACTGTGGGCTCGTTTGTGCTCGCAAGCCCGCGCACGCCGGGCGGCCCGCACTCCGCGCCGCTGTGTGCTGGGTTCGGATATCGATTCGGAAGCGGTGCGCATGGCCATCGCCAACGGCGAGCAGGCGGGCGTCGCCGAGTGGTTGCATATCGAGAAGCGTTCCTTGAGCGAACTGACTCGCCCCAAGGCTGATGCTGGGCTGGTGGTTGCGAATCCGCCCTACGGCGAGCGGATTGGCGCGGAGTCGGGACTGCCGGCGCTGTACTCCGAACTTGGTACTGTTCTGCGGGACAAGTTCCAGGGCTGGCAGGCGGCGATTCTGACCGGCAATCCGCCGCTGGCACGGAATCTGGGGATTTATGCCAAGCGCACGCACCGCGTGTTCAACGGCACCATCGAGTGCCGGCTTCTGCGCTTCGACTTGAATGAAGCCAGCGCTCAACGTCCGGCCGAGGAGGTGCGCGCAGATTGGTCGAGCCGCCCCGGCGCGCAAATGTTTGCCAATCGCTTGCGCAAGAACCTGCAGCGCTTGGATCCGTGGGCGGAACGCGAACACATCGATTGTTTTCGCGTGTACGACGCGGACATGCCGGAATATGCCTTTGCCATCGATCTTTACGGCCGTGCGGCGAGACACGCGTATGTGCAGGAATATGCGCCGCCGAAAACGGTCAACCAGGAGAGCGCGCGCGAGCGGCGGCGCGAAGTGCTGGCGGTTTTGCCCGAGGTACTCGGCGTGCCGCTGGCCCAGGTGCACTCGCGCGTGCGCAAACCGCAGAAGGGCGCCGAACAGTACGAGAAGCGCGAGAGCCTTGCCGAGCGCCACGCCATCCAGGAGGGCGGACTGAAATTCTGGGTCAATTTCCGCGATTATCTGGATACCGGGCTGTTCCTCGATCACCGCATCATGCGCGCCATGCTGCGCGCCTGGGCGAAGGATGCGGATTTCTTGAATCTCTTTTGCTACACCGGCTCGGCGACGGTGTATGCCGCCGCGGGCGGGGCGCGCAGCACCACCGGCGTCGATCTCTCCAACACTTATCTCGATTGGGCGCACGAAAACCTGCTGCTCAACGGCTTCGGCGGCACCAACCACGAACTGTACCGTGCGGATTGCCTGGCCTGGCTCGAGGAGCAGGAAGCGCGCGGCCCGCGATTCGATCTCATTTTCCTGGATCCCCCCACCTTTTCCAATTCCAAACGCATGGAAGGCGTGCTCGACGTGCAGCGCGATCACGTGGGGATGATTCGACGGTCATTGAAGCTTCTGCGAGCCTCGGGCCGCCTGGTCTTCTCCACCAATTACACCCGCTTCAAACTGGACTCCGCGGCACTCGCCGATCTGGCCATCGAGGACCTGAGCGCCGCGACCATCCCGAAGGATTTTGAACGCCATACGCGCATCCATCGCTGTTTCAGCGTGCGATTCAAATAATCTGGCCACTCGCGGTCGGCTTCGGGTAATCTTTGAGCGATGAAAACCCTCTCTCTTCGGGCACTGCTATTGCTGAGCATGGCGGCGCCCGCCGCGTTCGCCGCGGCCGGCAATGAGCCGACCAATCCGCCGCCCACCTTGAGCGATTGGCAGTCCATGGCGAAGCTGCCGGACATCGGCGGGGTATGGACGCCGCTGATCAGCGATCAGGTCGCGCAAGAGCGCACCAATCCGCCGCCGTGGAAGCCCGAGATCGCCAAGCAGGTCGAGCACATGTACGCGGAGGAAAAAGCCGGGCGGCCGTTCCCGGTCATTGACCACTGTTTCCCGACCGGGATGCCGAGTTACATGCTCATCACGCACAACGCCTTCGAAATACTGCTGACGCCGGGACGGGTCACGCTGCTGGGCGAGGGCGACGGCAATCGGTTGCGCCGCATCTATACCGACGGCCGGCCGCATCCTCAGGATCCTGATCCGAGCTTCCATGGGCACTCGATTGGACACTGGGAGGGACAGACGCTGGTGGTGGACACCGTCGCGCTGTTGCCGCAGGCGTATCTTGCGGTCAATGAAGCGGTGGGTGTGCCGAACAACGGCGACATGCATATCGTCGAACGAATCCACTTGTTGGATGGCCACACCTTGGCCGACGATTTGGAAATTACCGCGAACAAGCTGCTGTCCAAATCATGGAAGACCACGCGAAAATATATCCGGCAGCGGGCGCAGAAATACGACATCGTCGAGGGCGTCTGCGAGCAGGGAAGCTACAACGACGCAGTCGACAAGGACGGCAATTCGACTTTTGCGCCCATCAAATTCCACCAGGGCGTTCCCGTGGGTTCCGACTCGAAATGACACAGGCACGAAATCAGGCACGAATGAAAACGTCACGTTTGAAGCACGGCCTCGGTGCCGCCCTCATGGCCTTAGGTGTGGCGGCATCCTGGCCGGTCGCCGCGCATCACTCCTTTGCGGTCTATGACCGCACCAAGACCCTGACGCTCAAGGGCACGGTGAAAACCTTTCAATGGACCAATCCCCATTCCGTCGTTTGGGTGGTGGTGCAGCCGGAGGGTGGGGGCGAGCCACAGGAGTGGAGCTTTGAAACCACCAGCCCGGGTGTCTTGACGCGCGACGGATGGACCCGTAATTCGATCAAACCCGGCGATCGCGTCAGCGTCGAATTCAACCCGCTGCGCGACGGCTCGCACGGCGGGGGCTTGAATTCCGTGACGCTGCTCGATACGGGCCAGAAATTGACCGCCAGCTTCGCTGCCTCCGAAAAGCCGAGCTGAACCGGCGCCGCGCGGCGTGCTGGTATCGCTCGCGTCGGCCTCACGCGCGGCTACAACAAATCCCTCAGCCGGTAGTACAGCATGGCGGCCATCAGTGATGGCCGCCGGAACAGGCGGCCGCCGGGGAAATCCCTGTGTGGGATGCGTGAGAACACATCGAAGCGCTCGGCGGTTCCGGAAATCGCTTCAGCCGCCAGTCTGCCGGCCAATCCCGCCAGTGCGACGCCGTGGCCGGAAAAGCCCTGCAGGTAGTACACATTGGCCGACAGGCGTCCGAAGTCCGGCGCGCGGCTCATGGTGATGTCCAGGTAGCCGCCCCAGGCGTATTCAACCTTGGCACGCGCCAGCGCCGGGAACACGCGCACCATGCGCGTACGCATGGACTCGGCGAGGCGCGGCGGCTGCACGGAGCTGTAGCTGACGCGTCCGCCGAACAGAAGGCGATGATCTTCCGAGCGCCTGAAGTAGTCCAAAATCCAATTGATGTCGGCAATGGCCGCGTTCGTCGGCAGCAGTTCTCGGGCGCGCGCTTCGCCGAGCGGCTCCGTCGCGATGATGTAGGTGCCCACGCCCAAGATTCGCCGCGCCAACTTGGGCGCCACGGCACCAATATAGGCATTGCCGCACAACACCAGATGGGCACAGCGTACGGCCCCTTGTGCCGTGTGTACCGACACCTGCGGACCGTCCTGGTAGCGCAACACCTCGGAATTCTCATAGATGACGGCGCCGGCTCTCATCGCCGCGCGCGCCAGCCCTTGAGTGTACTTGAGGGGGTGCAGGTGTCCGCTGCGAGGGTCGATGAGCCCTGCAAGATACCGGTCGCTTCGCACGTGAGAGCGAGTCTCCTCCCGATCCATCATGCGTACCGTCTCGTAGGCGTATTCCTCCTGCAGCTCAGCGCACCATTGACGAAGCTCCTGCACATGGCGTGCTTTTAGCGCGACGTGCACATGATTGGCGTGGTAGTCGCAATCGATGGCGTGGTCGCGGATCAGCGATTGAGTGAGGTCCAGCGCTTCGATCGAGAGGTCGAACAATCGGTGTGCATCGGCCCGTCCCACCTCGGCGGCGAGTTTCTGTTGACTCGCGGCCAACCCGAAAATCGTTTGGCCGCCGCTGCGGCCCGACGCGCCATAACCCACGGTCCGCGCCTCCAGCAGGGCAACCTTGTAGCCTCTCTTGGCCAGATGCAGCGCGGCAGAGCACCCGGCGATTCCGCCGCCGAGCACGCCGACGTCGGCGATGATCTCGCCCTGCAGGGCGGGGCGCACCGATGCGGCATCGCCGAGCAGGTAGTAGGAGCGGGCTGGGGGGAACGACAGGCGCATCGAGTATTTGTCGAAAGTGTTTAAAATCTTATGGCTATTGACAGGAATAGGTGCCTGTGAGCCTACAGAGGTTTTCCATGAAAAGGCAATGTTGCTGCACCGCACCAAGCGTGCCTAAGTGCTGGAAATGCCTAAATCTTAGCTCTTTCTGCAGGCAGAATCGGGACGGGGCAGGGGCGGTGTGGTGTAATACTGTTGTTATCTGAGGTTAGTCGTCCACCCGGACGTTTAATATTTTAAACATGTCGCGCCTGCCGCTCATAGGAATTCCGGCTGATCGCCGCCTATATGGAAAGCACTATTTCCACATGGTCGGGGAGAAGTATATCGACGCCGTCGCCAAAGGTGCGAATGCGGTGCCGGTGCTCGTGCCGGCCCTGGGGTCCGATATTGATTTGCCATCCTTGCTGGATGCCTGCGACGGATTGCTGCTCACGGGCAGTGCGTCGAATGTTGAACCGAAACACTACGGAGGACCGGCCAGTGAGCCGGGAACGCTATATGACCCAGATCGGGATGCTACGACGCTTCCGCTGATTCCACGGGCCATCGCCGCAGGCTTGCCGGTGTTGGCGATCTGCCGTGGATTTCAAGAGATGAATGTCGCCTACGGCGGCACACTGAATCCCCGCTTGCACGAGGTGCCGGGAAACCTCGACCACCGCGACGACGAATCCATGCCCCTGGACGTGCAATATGCCCCCGCCCACGAGGTGCTGCTCGAGCCTGGAGGGCAACTTCAGAAAATCGCTGGGCGGGATCGTTTGAAGGTGAATTCACTGCATTGGCAGGGGGTTGCAAAACTGGGGGACGATCTGGCCATCGAGGCGCGTGCACCGGATGGCGTGATTGAAGCGTTTCGCGTTGCGGATTCACCGACTTTCGCGTTGGGGCTGCAGTGGCATCCGGAGTGGCAGTTTGCACAGGACCCATTTTCCAGCGCGTTGTTTGCGGCGTTTGGCACTGCCAGCCGTCGACGCGCGATTGCTTCAAGGTGAGATATGGCGAGCACGATTCAGCAATTTTTGAGAGAACACGGAATTTCCGAAGTCGAAGCGATCATTCCGGACATGGCCGGCGTGGCCCGCGGCAAGTTGATGCCTGCGGAAAAATTCGCCGAAGAAGAGGGCATGCGGCTGCCGGAAGCGATTTTTTTGCAAACGGTCACGGGGGACTATCCCGAGGACCAAAGCGCGATGAACCCCTCGGACATCGACATCGTGCTCAAGGCGGATCCGAAGACCGTGCGTGTCGTGCCTTGGGCCGCCGAGCCGACCGCGCAGGTGATCCACGATTGCTTCTACGGCGACGGCAGCCCGGTGACCATGGCGCCGCGCTTCGTGTTGCGCCGGGTGCTGCAATTGTACGAGGCTCAAGGGTGGGAGCCGGTGGTCGCCCCGGAACTGGAATTTTTCCTGGTCGAACCGAATATCGACTCCGACTATCCCTTGAAGCCGCCGGTGGGCCGCTCGGGACGCCCCGAGATCGGCCGGCAAGCCTATAGCATTGCGGCGGTCAACGAGTTCGATCCGTTGTTCGACGACATGTATTCGTTCTGCGAGGCGCAGGACATCGAGATCGATACCCTGATTCATGAATCCGGTGCGGCGCAGATGGAAATCAATCTGCTGCACGGCTATCCGATGGCTCTTGCCGATCAGGCCTTCCTGTTCAAGCGCACCGCGCGAGAAGCGGCCATGCGCCATAAAATGTATGCGACTTTCATGGCGAAGCCGATGGCCAAAGAGCCGGGCAGCGCGATGCACCTGCATCAAAGCATCATCGATTCGGAGACCCGCAAGAATATTTTCAGCCTGGCCGATGGCTCGCCCTCGGAACTGTTCTTCGGGCACATCGCCGGTCTGCAAAAGTATCTACCGGGAGCGATGTCCCTGTTTTGTCCCAACGTGAACAGTTACCGGCGCATCAGCCGCTACTCTTCCGCCCCCATCAATGTGCATTGGGGCTACGACAACCGCACCGCGGGCTTACGGGTGCCGATGTCCGGTCCCGATGCCCGGCGCGTGGAGAATCGGGTGGGCGGCGCGGATGCGAATCCGTACCTGGCCATCGCCGCATCCTTGGCCTGCGGTTACCTCGGAATGATGGAGCACCTCAAGCCCTCGGAGCCGATCGGCGGCAGCGCCTACGATCTGGCCATCGCCTTGCCCCGTACCTTGGCCGAGGCGCTGCGCCTGCTGCGCGAATCGAAGCCGCTCGTGGACCTGTTCGGCGACCGCTTTGTGCTGGCCTATACGGCCGTCAAGGAAGCCGAGTACGAGACCTTTGCGCAGGTGATCAGTTCGTGGGAGCGCGAACACTTGTTATTGAACGTATAGGGATTGGCGGTCGCATGGCTGCTGCGCTATAAGTAGCGGGTCAAAAAAATAGAGGAAGCGTCGGATGTTCAGCGTTCGTCGGACGGCGATTCTGGCGCTTGTGTGTTTGTGGGCCTTGAGCGGTTGCGGTGGCGGCAAGTCCGGGACCGATTCGGCCTCGGTCCCGGCCGCCGGGGCCAAAGTCTTGAACCTCTACATCTGGTCGGATTACCTGGCGCCCAATACGCTGCCCGATTTTGAAAAACAGACGGGCATCAAGGTCCATGTCGCCTACTTCGATACCAACGAGACGCTCGAGACCAAGCTGCTCGCCGGCAGCAGCGGATTTGACATCGTGGTGCCCACCGCCTCCTACTTCGAGAGGCAGATCAAAGCCGGCGCCTACCGGGTCCTCGACAAGACCAAGCTGCCCAACGTGGCGAACATGGATCCGCAGCTCATGGCCAAGGTGGCCTTGCACGATCCGGACAACGCCCATGGCGTCATCTACATGTGGGGCACCAACGGCATCGGCTACAACGAGAAGATGATCAAGGCCCTGATGCCGGATGCGCCGCTGGACAGCTGGCGGCTGGTGTTCGACCCCGCAGTGGCTTCGAAAGTGGCGAAATGCGGCATCAGCCTGCTGGACTCGCCGGCGGAAATGATGCGCGCCGTCTACAGCTATCTGGGCAAGGATCCGAATTCACAAAGCGCCGATGATCTCGCGCTGGCGGAAGCGGTGCTGACCAAGATCCGGCCCTACATCCGCAACTTCAGCTCTTCCGAATACATCGAAGCGCTGGCAAACGGCGATCTGTGCATCTCGGTCGGTTACAACGGCGACGTGATGCAGGCGCGCGATCGTGCCCGCGAGGCGAACAAGGGCATTGACATCAGGTATGCCGTGCCGAAGGAAGGCTCGATTCTTTGGTTCGACATGCTCGCCATCCCGAAGGATGCACCGGATCCGGAAAGCGCCTATGCCTTCATGAACTATATGATGACCCCGCAGGTCATCGCCGATGTCTCCAACTTCAAGCGCTATGCCAACGCCAATCTCGGCTCGCAGCCGTTTGTACTGCCGGCCGTCAAGGATGATCCGGGAATTTATCCGCCCCCCGAACAGCGGCAATCGCTCGCAGTGCAATTGGCCGATTCGCCCGAGCAGACTCGCGCCATCACCCGGGTCTGGCAAAAATTCAAGACGGGTCAATAACCGATGACGGCATCCGCGGGCGGCGTCGTCAAAGCCCAGACCTGGAACGATCCCTCCGCCCGACCCTACGTGCAAGTCGAGCGGGTCAGCAAATCATTCGGTGATTTCACGGCGGTCAAGGATGTGTCCTTGAAGGTCTACAAGGGCGAAATATTCTGTCTGTTGGGCGCCTCGGGGTGCGGCAAAACCACGTTGTTGCGCATGCTGGGCGGATTCGAAACCCCTTCCTCGGGAAGAATTCTCATCGACGGCGAAGACATGACCGGGGTGCCGCCTTACGAACGGCCGGTGAACATGATGTTCCAGTCGTATGCACTATTTCCGCACATGAACGTCGAACAAAATGTGGGCTTCGGGCTGAAACAGGATCGGCTGCCCAAAGCACAGATCCAAGAACGCGTGGCGACCATGCTGGATCTGGTCAAAATGGGCGATTACGCCCAGCGCAAACCGCACCAGCTGTCCGGCGGCCAACGGCAGCGGGTCGCGCTGGCCCGCTCCCTGGTCAAGCGCCCCAAGTTGCTGCTGTTGGACGAACCCTTGGGAGCGCTCGACAAGAAGCTTCGCGAACACACCCAGTTCGAACTGATCAGTCTGCAGGACAAATTGGGCGTGACTTTCATCGTCGTAACCCACGACCAGGAAGAAGCCATGACCTTGGCAAGCCGCATCGGCGTGATGAATCACGGCGAGATCGTGCAAGCCGGGACGCCGTCCGAAATCTATGAGTTTCCCAACTCCAGGTTCGTGGCGGACTTCATAGGCTCGGTGAACATGTTCGAAGGCAAGCTCGTCGAGGATGAGCCGGACTACGTCCGTATCGGCTCGGCGGAGCTCGGCGGAACGATTTTCGTCAGCCACGGCATCAGTGCGCCCCCGGAGGCCACCGTCTGGGCGGCGCTGCGTCCGGAGAAAATCTTCATGTCGATATCGGCGCCGGCGGGCGGCGCCGACAATGTGGTGCGCGGCAACGTGCAGGACATCGCCTATCTCGGCGACTTGTCGATCTACCTGGTCAAACTGGCCACGGGCAAAGTCGTGCGGGTCACTCAACCCAATACGTCGCGCCATGCCGAGGCGATCGGCTGGGATCAACAGGTTTATTTGTCATGGGATGCGACCAGCCCGGTGGTGGTGACCCGTTAGCTCCTCCAGTCTAGCCGGGCGGCTGCGTCGAGTCGGCATCACCGGCCGCGGGCTGGTGGTCGCGCTGCCCTACCTGTGGCTGCTGCTGTTCTTCGTTGTGCCGTTCGTCATCGTCCTGAAGATATCCTTCTCGGACGTCGCTCTGGCGATTCCGCCCTATAAACCGCTGCTCGAGTGGGTCGGCAAGCACTCGCTCGCCATCAAACTGAATTTCGACAATTACGCGTTCCTGTTCACCGATTCCCTGTACCTGCATGCCTTCGCGAACTCCATCAAGGTTGCATTTCTCTCGACCCTCATGTGTTTGCTCATCGGCTATCCGATGGCCTATGGGATTGCGCGGGCCAGGCCGGCCGTGCGCAACGTCCTGCTGCTGTTGGTGATACTGCCTTTTTGGACCTCGCTGCTGCTGCGGGTATACGCCTGGATCGGCCTCTTGAAGGCGAATGGCGTGATCAACAACGTGTTGATGTCGCTCGGGGTGATTCATGAGCCCTTGACGATGCTGTACACGCCCTTCGCCATGTACGTGGGCATCGTGTATTCCTACCTGCCGTTCCTGATCTTGCCGCTCTATGCAAATTTGGAAAAGATGGATTGGCAGCTGCTCGAAGCGGCCGAGGACCTGGGCTGCCGCCCGTGGCAGGCGTTTTACAAGATCACGTTGCCGCTGTCGCGAAACGGGATCCTGGCCGGATCCATGTTGGTTTTCATCCCGGCGGTGGGTGAGTTCGTGATTCCGGCGCTGCTCGGCGGTCCCAATGCGCTGATGATCGGGCGGGTTCTGTGGGATGAGTTCTTCTCGAACCGCGCCTGGCCCGTGGCCAGCGCGGTGGCCATCCTGCTGCTGCTGCTGCTGGTTCCTTTCATGATGTGGTACCAAAGCGTGCAGGCGCGCGAGTCGGCGGGCGCTCGATGAACTATCGCAGCTCGTTTTTCATTCTCACCTGCGTCGGGCTCGGATTTGCGTTTCTGTACATCCCGATCCTGTCCATGGTGGTGTTCTCCTTCAACGCCTCGAAACTCGTCACGGTCTGGGACAGCGCAAATTCGCCGACGCTCAAGTGGTACTACGCGCTGCTCCATAACGAGGAGATTCTGGACGCCGCGTGGATTTCCCTGAAAGTCGCGGTCATCAATGCCTCCGGATCCGTCATCTTGGGCACGCTCGCCGGTTTTGGATTGGCTCGATTCAGCCAGTTTCGGGGGCGATTTACCCTGAACGCCATGACGACCGCGCCGCTGGTGATGCCCGAAGTGATCACGGGTCTGTCCTTGCTGCTGCTGTTCGTCGCCTTGGAGGAACTCATCGGCTGGCCGGCGGGGCGCGGGATCACCACCATGACCATCGCCCACATGACCTTTTCCATGGCCTACGTGACGGTGATCGTCAATTCGCGGATGGCGAGTTTCGATACGGCGCTGGAGGAAGCGGCCATGGACTTAGGTGCCCGTCCCCTCAAGGTCTTCTTCGTCATCACGCTGCCGATCATCTTTCCCGCCATTTTGTCCGGCTGGCTCCTGGCCTTCACGCTGTCCTGGGATGACCTGGTGATCTCGAGCTTCACGTCGGGTCCGGGCAGCAGCACCTTGCCCATGGTCGTGTTTTCCAAGGTCCGCCTCGGGGTCAGCCCCGAAATCAACGTGCTCGCCACGATCACACTCGCCGTGGTGAGCACGATGATCGTCGGCGTGAGCCTGTGGATGGCGCGGCGGGACCGGCTGAACGCCGGTTGAATCGCAACGCCGTCGTCCGTGTCGCGCGCGATCAATCCAGCGGCGTATTGCCGCCGGTGAACTGTGCGCGTGCCTGCGCGAGCCGATACTTATGAGCGGATAGCCAGCGCCGCCAGTCGCGCAGGCCGGCGATGATGTAGACGACCTTGAATAGTCGCAGACGCCACAGGACCTTCGGGGTATCGAACAAATCCCCGGCCAGCATGGAGATCACGCCCTGTTCCAGCTGCCAGGTGTTGCGCGGCTGGGCAAATACCTGCCGCATCACCGGGCCGTTGAATCGATAGATAAAAAAAGAAAACCGCGACATGCCGGCGCGCTGGCGCTTTTCGAGCTTGCGCAGCAGCGCCTTCTCGCGCTTCGGTTCGCGCAGCGCCTCATCGACGACCGCTGCCGCTTGTTCTGCGCCGCTCATCGCCAGGTAGACGCCGGAGGAGAACACCGGGTCCAGAAATGCGAACGCGTCCCCCACCAGGACCCAACCCGGGCCGCCCATCTGCGCCGAATCGTAGGAATAGTTGCCGGTGACATGCACCGCGCCGATGAGTTCGGCGTGTTCGATTCTTTGGCGCAGGCCCGGGCTCAGGTGCAGCGTCTCCAGCAGAAACTCCGTCGTGCGCCCCTTGCGCTGCTTCAAATATTCGGGCCAACAAACCGCGCCGATGCTCATCACGCCGTCCGGCAGCGGGATCATCCACATCCAGCCGTGTTCGAAGCGGTACATGCTGATGTTGCCGGCATCTTCGCCGGGACGCGCCGCCGCGCCGCGGAAGTGCCCAAAGATCGCGGCGCTCTGATGTTCGCGGTTCTTGCGGCGCAGTCTCTTTCTTGCGGACAGGAACGCATCGCGCCCGCTGGCATCGATCAGGTAACGCGCCCGAATGCCGTAGGTGCGCCCCTCATCGGTGCGAACTTCGAGCCGTGTTTCGCGCGGTCCCAATTGATCGAACTCGAGCACCTCATGCCCTTCGCGGGCATCGGCGCCGCAGTCACGCGCATGGTCGAACAACATTTTGTCGAAGTCCTGCCGCCAAACCTGGTAGGCGTGCGGAGGGCTCTTGCCGATGGCACGCGAGAACGCGAAGGTGTTGTAGCCGCGCTCGTTGGCCGCCTCGAAATCGGCACCGGCCTTGAAAACGCCGAGCGCGCGCACCTTGTCGAGCACGCCAAGCCGTTCGAACAACGGCAGATTCATGGGCAACAACGACTCGCCGATGTGGAAGCGCGGGTGATGCGCCTTTTCCAGAGCGATCACCTTGTAGCCGCGCCTGGCGAGCAAGGCCGCCGCCGTACTGCCGCCGGGACCGCCGCCAATCACCGCCACATCGCATTGCTCGGCCGCTCCGCTGTCGCCGGCAAAAGACGCGACCTTTGGCGGCTGTACGATGCCATTTTCTGCGCTGAGCAAGTCCGACATTCTGCTACACCAGCACTCTTTCAATGCCGCCGGTATTGGCGCGCCTGACGTAGTCCTGCAGCCAGTCGGGGCCGAGCAGATTCTTGGCGATTTCCACCACGATGTAATCGGCATCCATTTCCGCATCGTCGTTGAAGCGCTTCAGCCCCTGCAGACACGACGGGCAAGAGGTGAGTATTTTGACCGCACCCTGATGGCCGGCGGCGCGGATTTCATCGACGCCGATCCGAACCTCTTGCTCCTTGCGAAAGCGCACCTGGGTGGAGATATCCGGGCGGGTGACGGCGAGGGTGCCGGACTCGCCGCAGCAGCGCTCGTTCTGGAGGATCGTGCCGTTCTGCCCGCTGTTCATCAGTGTGTTGACGACGTCGAGCGGACGGTATTTTTTCATCGGTGAATGACAGGGGTCGTGGTACATGTAGCGCGTGCCGGTGATGTTTTCCAAACGCACACCCTTTTCCAAGAGGTACTCATGGATGTCCATGATCTTGGACCCCGGAAATATACTCCCGAACTCATACCCTTGCAGCTGATCGAAACAGGTGCCGCAGCTGACCACCACGGTTTTGATGTCGAGGTAGTTGAGCGTGTTGGCGACCCGGTGAAACAAGACGCGGTTGTCGGTGATGATTTTCTCCGCCTTGGCGAACTCGCCGGCGCCGCGCTGCGGATATCCGCAGCACAGATATCCCGGGGGGAGGACGGTCTGCACGCCCACGTGCCACAACATCGCCTGCGTGGCGAGTCCCACCTGCGAGAACAGGCGTTCGGAGCCGCAGCCGGGGAAATAGAACACGGCTTCCGATTCGCTGTTGACCTTGGCGGGATCCCGGATGATGGGCACGTAGTTCTTGTCCTCGATGTCCAGAAGCGCACGAGCGGTCCTCTTCGGCAGGCCGCCCGGCATGCGCTTGTTCACGAAGTGAACCACCTGTTCCCTGATCGGCGCCCTGCCGGTCGTGGCCGGCGGCCGCTGGGTCTGCGCCTTGGCGAATGTTTTCAGAGCGCGGTTGCCGATGCGCTGCAGCTTGTAACCCCAATCGATCATCACCTTCCGGGTCAGCTTGATCGTCTGGGGATTGGTCGCGTTGAGGAAGAACATCGATGCGGCGGTGCCGGGGTTGAAGCGTTTCTTGTCCATGCGCCGCAGCAGATCGCGCATGCCCATGGACACATCCCCGAAGTCGATGCCGACCGGGCAGGGCGATGCGCATTTGTGGCAGACCGTACAGTGATCGGCAACATCCGACAACTCATCCCAGTGCCGAATCGAGACTCCGCGGCGCGTCTGCTCCTCATAGAGAAACGCCTCGATGAGCAGCGAGGTCGCGAGAATCTTGTCACGGGGCGAGTACAGCAGATTCGCGCGCGGCACATGGGTGGCGCAAACCGGCTTGCACTTTCCGCAGCGCAGGCAATCCTTGATGGCATCGGATATCGTGCTGATGTCGGACTGCTGCATGATCAGCGATTCGTGTCCCAACAGCCCGAAGCTGGGTGTGTAGGCACGGCGCAGATCGCTTCGCGGCATCAGCTTCAGATGGTTGAAGCGGCCGTGCGGATCGACCCGTTCCTTGTAGGCGCGAAAGGCGGCGAGCTCCGCGTCGGAAAGATATTCGAGCTTGGTGATGCCGATGCCATGCTCGCCGGAAATCACGCCGTTCAGAGCGCGGGCGATGTCCATGATGCGCGCGACGGCGCGATTCGCGGTGTGCAGCATCGCATAGTTGTCGGAATTGACGGGAATGTTGGTATGCACATTGCCGTCGCCGGCGTGCATGTGCAGAGCGACAAACACCCGGCCTTGCAGAACGCGACGATGCACCGCATCGCAATGCTCCAAAACCTGCGCGAAGGCGCTGCCCACGAATATGCGCGCCAGGCTCTCCCGCACTTCGGTTTTCCAGCTGACCCGGATGCTGCGGTCCTGCAGCCGATCGAACACGCTGCCCTCGTCGCTTTCCGCATCATCCATATTTTCCAGCAGGTATTGCCATCGCGTTCGGGCGCGCGCGATCACCTCGCGGGCCTCGGCGGCGCGGGCCATGTCGCCATTCGCCGCGTCGCCCGTTGCGCCGCTCGCAGTGCCGCTCGCAGCGCCAACCGGAGCGCCGTCTTGGCAAAAATAATCTTCCAGGGCGGTCAGCAGCTCGAGCTTGTTTCGGATGGACAATTCGATGTTGATGCGTTCGATGGCATCGGTGTACTCGCCCAGCCTGCCTAAGGGAATGACCACGTCCTCGTTGATCTTGAAGGCGTTGGTGTGTTTGGCGATGGCGGCGGTCTTGGCGCGATCCAACCAGAATTTTCGCCGCGCCTCGGCATTGACGGCGATGAAGCCTTCCCCGGAGCGGGCATTGGCGAGGCGCACGACATGCGACGTGGCGGCAGCCACCGCGCTTTCATCCTCGCCGACGATGTCGCCGAGCAGCACCATTTTGGGCAGCGCGCCACGTTTCGATTTGGTGCTGTAGCCGACCGCGCGCAAATACCTCTCGTCCAAATGCTCGAGACCGGCCAGCAACGTGCCCTTCGCCTTTGCGTTCGATTCGAGGTACTGAGTGATCTCGATGATGCTCGGTATGGCGTCGCGTGCCTGGCCGAAGAACTCCAGGCACACGGTTCGGGTGTACTTGGGCATGCGATGCAGGATCCAGCGCGCCGCGGTGATCAGCCCGTCGCAGCCCTCTTTCTGAACCCCCGGCAGCCCGCCCAAGAACTTATCGGTAACGTCCTTGCCCAAACCGATTTTGCGAAATTTCGCACCTTCGATGTCGAGGTGCTCGCGGCGCAACACCTTGGCCTGTTCCGCGGGCTTCGAACCGTCCTTCCAAACCAATTCGAAACTCGCGAGCGGCGCATCATGAATCTTGCCCAAATTGTGGTTCAGGCGGGTGATCTCGAGCCAATCGCCTTGCGCATCCACCATGCGCCACCACGCGAGATTGTCCACGGCCGTGCCCCACAGCACCGCCTTTTTGCCGCCGGCATTCATCGCGATGTTGCCGCCGATGCAGGATGCATCGGCGGAGGTGGGATCGACGGCGAACACCAGGCCGGCGCTTTCCGCCGCTTCGCTCACCCGCTTGGTCACCACGCCGGCGGCCGAAAATATGGTGGCGGTTGCGGTCGTGTGGCCCGGTAGGGCAGAGCTCTCGACCGGGCCCAGCACGTCGAGCTTTTCCGTGTTGATCACCGCGGACCACGGCGTCAGCGGCACGACGCCGCCGGTGTAGCCGGTGCCGCCGCCCCGCGGGATGATGGTCAGGCCCAATTCGATGCAATCACGCACGAGGAGGGGAATTTCCGCTTCCGTGTCGGGCATGAGCACCAGGAACGGCAATTCAACGCGCCAGTCGGTTGCATCCGTGACATGGGCAACCCGCGAGAACGCATCGAAGCGGATGTTGTCGCCGCGGGTATGCCTGAGGAGAAGACGCCGCGCGCGCTTGCGCTTGGCGCTGATATCGGTGAATTGCCGCTCGAATCGTTCCACCGCCTTCAGGGCCGCCTCCAGCAGCTCTCCGACTTTGGCATGGCGGGCCTCATCCGCGCCATCGCGGCGCTTCTCCACCTCGGACAGGCGATGATGCATGGCCGTAATGAGCTGGCGCCGCCGCTTGGGGTTGTCGAGCAGATCATCCTGAAGATAGGGGTTGCGATCGACCACCCACATGTCGCCCAGAACCTCGTACAGCATGCGCGCCGATCGGCCGGTGCGCCGCTCGCTGCGCAAACCATCGAGCACCGTCCAAGCCTGCTCTCCGAGCAGGCGAATGACGATCTCGCGATCGGCCAGCGAGGTGTAGTTGTACGGAATTTCGCGCAGTCGCGATTCCGGCTGTTTTTCCACGGGATGTCGCGCTGCGTCGGCAAAATCTGCGACGGCGTTCATGTTCGACCGAGTTTACGCATTTTTCCGCCGAAGTTGTCGATCTTGAAGGCACCTTGCCGTCTCAAGTCGTTGTTTCACCGGCCGTTACCTTCATTGTGCGATCTCAATCCGCCAATCATCGGCAGCCAACCGAGAGCCTCGTCATCGTGCACGGGTTGCTCGAGCGGTATTTGAGCGGCGATGGGCTGGCGCTTCCCAGCCTGCCCGACGTCGCGGTTCGGGTCGTGCGCAGCGGCACGAAAAATTCCGGCAATGCGCACTGTCTCGCGGAGATCATCCAGTCAGATTCCGCGCTGACGGCATACGTGCTGCGGATTGCCTCATCCGCCGCCAAGCGCCCCTCCTTGCCCATCACATCGCTGCAGCACGCGATCGCCTGGCTGGGGCTCGATGACGTCGCCAACATTGCCTTCACTCTGGCGCTACAGGGAAAAATACTCCACGTCGATGGTCAGCACCGCAAAGCCCGGCGGCTGTGGCGCCATTCACTGGCCAGTGCGCTTTGGGCGCGCCAGCTTGCCCACACGCTAGGCCGCGAGACGGGCCTGTGCTACCTGTCCGGACTGCTCCACGACATCGGCAGGGCCATCACCTTGGGTGCCGTTCATGACGTCGCCCTGCGCGCCCGCGTGGCGCTGGCAGGCGGCGAATACGATGCGCTCATCGACATCTTCCAGCGCGACGTCGGCATGCGGGTGATCTCAGCCTGGGCTTTGCCGCCGCCGGTGCCCGCCGTGGTGGCTCAGTGGGACCGCTATACATCAGCGGGCGCGGTGAGGTGGGAGAGCAATGTGGTCAACGTTGCTCACAAGCTTGCGGATTACACGCTGCATGAACCGTCGATGCTGACGCGGGAGCTGCTGGTGATGGATCCGGGGTATCGAGATCTTGGCCTGTCGGCGCAAGACGGGGAACTCTTGTTCGATTCGAGCGTTGCCGTCAACCGGGAACTGGATCGGTATCTTTCGCCTTGACCCAAGGCTCGAGACCACGGGAAATACTCGAGACACGCTGCTAACGCAGTCCGGTTTCCTGGCGTGCAATCACGATGCGCTGTATTTCGCTGGTTCCTTCATAGATTTCGGTGATTTTCGCATCGCGAAAGTATCGTTCCAGAGGCATCTCCTTGCTGTATCCCATGCCGCCATGGATCTGCAGCGCGGCGTGCGCATTGAACATGGCGGTCTCCGAGGCATAGAGCTTGGCCATGCTGCCTTCGGTCGTGGTTCTGGCGCCGCTGGCCTTCGCCTCTTGCTTGGCCCAAGCAGCCTGGAGCATGAGCAAGCGCGACGCCGACAGGCGGGTCTTCATGTCGGCGATCTTCGCCTGGGTCATTTGGAATGATCCGATCGGGGCGCCGAACGCGCGGCGCTCTTTCGCATAGCTCAAGGCCGCATCATAGGCGGCACGCGCGATGCCGTTGGCCTGCGCCGCGATGCCCACGCGGCCTTGATCGAGGATGGTCATCGCGATGGCGAATCCATTGCCTTCCTCGCCCAAGCGGTTGGCGATGGGGACTTCATAGTCGACGAATTCGATCTCGCAGGTTGCGGAGGCGCGGATGCCGAGCTTGGGCTCGATTTTCCCACGGATGAAGCCGGGTTGGCTGCAGTCGAGAATGAATGCGGTGATGCCCTTAGGCCCAGCATCGGGCTTGGTGACGGCGAACATCACCATGTAGTCGGCCACCGGGCCGGAAGTAATCCAAGACTTCTTGCCGTTGAGCAGGTAGTGGGAGCGATCTGCCGACAACACCGCACGGGTGCGCATATTGGCCGCATCCGATCCGGATTGCGGCTCGGTGAGGCCGTAGCAGCCGAGGGCTTCGCCCGAGGCGACCGGCGTGACGAAGAGGCGTTTTTGCTCTTCGGTGCCAAATTGCAAAATTCCGTTGTTGTACAGGCTGTTATTGACCGAAACGATGGTCGAGTGGGCCGCATCGGCATACGCGATCTCTTCCATCATCAGCACGAAACAAATCGAATCCAGACCGGCCCCGCCGTATTGCTCTGGAACCTCCACGCCCATGAAGCCCAGTTCGCCGGCCTTGGCGATAGTCTCCTTGGGGAAATCCCCCGAGGCGTCGAACTGCGCGGCAATGGGCGCAATCTCGTTCTGCGCGAATTCGCGCGCCGCCGCCTGGATCATCAGCTGATTTTCTGTGAGCGTGAAGTTCATTGGATATTCGGCGTGGATACTCCGGCCTTTGGGCCGGGGAGGAAGCGCCGCTCCTTGCAGTGGCTGTTGGGAGAGGAGACAGGGGAGAGGATGTCAGGTTTCGATTATCATGTTATTCATGAAAAATACCACTCTGGTCAATCATCCGCCTGTGGTCGAGGTCCCCGAGGACAACAGGCCGCTGGTGGCGCCCATCTTTCAGTCGGTGAAGTTCTCATTTGACGATACGAATGAAACGTTGCGCTACCAGCGCGCCGAACGCGCGGGCTTTTTCTACTCGCGCACGTCCAATCCGACCCTGACGCAATTGCAGCTGCTGCTCAGCAAACTGCAGGGCAGGGATGACTGCCTGTTGACGGGATCGGGCGTCGCGACCATCGCCGCGAGCCTTCTCGCCCTGTGCAAAGCAGGCGATCACGTGCTGCTGTTCGTCGAATCCTACGGACCCACGCGCTACATCGTGCAGAATCTACTCGCCAAATTCGGCGTCACGCACACCATGCTGTCGATCGAAGATCTCCCGGGCATCGAAAAATTGCTCAAGGAGAAGCCGACGCGTCTGGTGATTTTCGAAAGCCCCACCAATCCCGTCACCAAGATTGCGAACATCGAGCACCTGACCTCGAACGCGAAGGCGGTCGGATGCCTGACCGTGCTGGATAACACCTTCGCCGGCTTTCATAACCACGGGCAATACGACATCGACGTGTATCTTCACAGCCTGACCAAGTACGCATCGGGTCACGGCGATGTGATGGGCGGCGCCATCATCGGACGCCACGAACTCATCGGCGCCATGCGCAAAGACATCGGGCCGATGGGTCCGGCACTGGACCCGCATGCCGCGTTCTTGATACAGCGCGGCATGCGCACCTATTTCCTGCGCTACGAGCGGCAGTGCGCCAATGCGCTCGCGATCAGCGAATTTCTGCAGGGGCATCCGCGCGTGAAGCGGGTGCACTATCCGGGGCTCGGCACCCATCCGCAGCATGCGCTGGCGCGCCGGCAAATGAAGGATTTCGGCACGGTGGTGAGCATCGAATTGGACGGCGGCTACCAAGAAGGTGCGCGCTTCGCCGAGTCCTTGGAATTGTTTTCGATCGCCGCCAGCGTCGGCTCGACCGAGTCGCTGGTCATGCCGCCGCAGCTCTTGCACAGCGGTGGGTACACCGCGGAGCAGCGCGCACAGTCACTGGTCGGCAGGGGAACCGTGCGCCTCTCGATAGGCTTGGAAGATGAAACGGACCTCAAGGACGATCTGACACAGGCCCTCATCCAGGCATTTATTTAACAGATTGATTTTACATATGTTTTTAACATAAGGCGGGCGGCGCTCAAGCATCCCCCGGCGATGCCGATCTTCAAGGGGTCGACAAGAACGTCGTGAAAGGTGCCAAGAAGTGAGTCTTCAATCCGCAGTCGTCGTTCCCGCCATGCAGTGCCAAGCGGCAGCACAGGCTTTCCTGGACCTCTCCTTGGCCAGCCCGCAACACATCGCGCCCATGCCGCGTGTTTGCGCGCAACTCGCCGAATTGACCGCGCAGCACGCGGCCGATGCCGCACAGCTTGCACGTCTGATTCAATCCGATCCTGCGCTGGCCGGCGAGATCATGCGCGCGGCGAACTCTCCGGCTTTGCGGCCGCGCTCGCCCATCGTGTCGTTGCAGCAGGCCGTGTCCTGGCTGGGGGTCGCCGAGGTGCGCAACATTGCGATGGCGGTGATGCTGCGCGGCGAAGTTTTCAGCGCGCCGGGGCACGAGCCGGAATCCGAAGAACTCTGGCGCGAAGCCTGGCTGGCCGGCCTTTGGGCAAAGGAGATCGCCCGCGAGCGCCGCAAGCATGTGGAGAGCGCCTTCCTGGCGGCGCTCATGCATCGCACGGGCACGGCCTTGGCGCTGAAGATTCTCTCCGGATTTGAAAGGCAGCAGCGCACGGTGATGGATGCCAAGACGTTTGCCGATCTGGTGAGCGAATTCGAACCGCGATTCGGCCGTTTGCTGATGAGCAATTGGCACCTGCCCGATGATGTGCAGGACGCGGCGAGCGATTGGCGCGACTATCGCAAGTCGACGCACAGTGATCTGGCGGGAACGGTGCACGCGGCGCACCTCCTGGCCAACCACACGCTGCATCCGCAGCTGCTGGACGAAGCGCTGGTGATCGAGAATCCGGTATTTGAACAGCTCGGCATTTTTCCCGATGATCGGCGCTTGATGCTGGCCAAACGCGATCACGTGCGCAGCCTGGCGGGTCTGTAAAAGTGCGGCCGGCGGAATTCGATCTAGTCTGCATAGGATCCGGGCCGGCGGGTCAGAAAGCGGCGATTCAGGCGGCGAAGGCCGGCTTTCGAGCCTGTGTGGTCGAGCGCGAGCCGCAGGTGGGGGGCTCTTGCCTGCTGTCCGGCACCATCCCCAGCAAGGCCTTGCGTGAACAGGCACTCAGGTACCGGCGCATGCAGGGCAGCGCGACCTCGTTGGCCGTCGAACTGCGCGGCGATGCGCCCTTGTCCGCTCTGCTGCACGGAGTCGACGAAGTGATTGCCGCGCAAGACCGCTATCTTCTGGCGCAGCTGGTCCGCAACGGCGTCGAACTGATCAGGGGTAAAGGCGTTTTCCTGGACTCCCATCGAGTCGAGGTTCAGCATTTGGACGGCTCACGCCGGATCATTCACTCGCCGCGCATGCTGCTCGCCACCGGATCCCGCCCGCGGCATGTGCCCGCCATCGAAGTGGACCACGAACACATCGTCGACAGCGATTCGATCCTGAGTCTGCCGTACATTCCCCGCTCGATGCTGGTGTTGGGCAGCGGCGTCATTGCCTGCGAATATGCCTCGATATTTGCCGCTCTGGGCTGCACGGTGACCATGCTGGACAAGGCGGCGGAGCCGCTGGGGTTTCTCGATCCGGCGCTGCGCTCGGGATTCCTCGCCGCCTTTCGCGCGATGGGAGGGGAGTACTGCGGCGGGGCCGAGGTCTGCGGTGCGCGGTTCGACGGCTTCTCGCAGGTCGAGGTTCAGCTGCGCGGCGCCGAGCCTCTGGCATCGGACATTGTGTTCGCCGCGTTCGGCCGCATCGCCAACCTCGAGGGCATTGGTTTGGATCGGCTGGGCTTGAACATCAGTGCGCGCGGAACCGTGCAGGTGAACGATTTTTTTGAAACCAACATTCCGGGGATATATGCGGCCGGCGATGCCATTGGGCCGCCGGCGCTGGCCTGTGCCGCCGCCGATCAGGGGCGGCGCGCCGCGTTGGTTGCCTTGGGATTGCCGCCGCCGCCCATCACCAGCCTGGTGCCCACCGGCGTCTATACCATTCCTGAGATCGCCTGCGTCGGTGTATCGCAGACCGAGGCGGCGTCGAAGAAGATCGACGTCATCGTCGGCCGCGCCGACTTCGGCGAAGTGGCGCGCGCGCACATTGCCGGCGAACCCGCGGGATTCTTGACGCTGCTGTGCGAGCGCGGCAGCGCGCGGTTACTCGGTGTTCAGGTGTTGGGCGAAGGGGCGACGGAACTCGTCCACCTGGGCCAGGCGGCGATTGCAACCGGCGCCACCGCGGATTTCTTCATCGAGCAGATTTTCAACTTTCCCACCATGAGCGAGGCGTATCGAATCGCCGCATTCGATATTTTGAAGCAGCGCTCTCTGCCGCAACCAGCGGCGTTCAAAGCCGCAGGCGCGGCGCGCAAAGCCGCCGCCGCTCAATCCGCGTCGTCATAGGTTTCGAATCAAAATATCGGCGAACTCGCTGCACTTGACCTCGGTCGCCCCGGGCATGAGCCGGGCAAAATCGTAGGTGACGGTCTTCTGTCCGATCGTCTTGTCCATGGCGCCGATGATGGCATCCGCCGCCTCTAGCCAGCCCATGTACCTGAACATCATCTCGCCGGAAAGGATGACGGAGCCGGGATTGACCTTGTCGAGATCCGCGTACTTCGGCGCCGTCCCATGCGTGGCTTCGAACACCGCGTGTCCGGTCATGTAGTTGATGTTCCCGCCGGGAGCAATGCCGATGCCGCCCACTTGCGCGGCCAAGGCGTCCGATAGGTAGTCGCCGTTCAGGTTCATCGTGGCGACCACGTCGAATTCATCCGGCCGGGTCAGGACTTGCTGCAAGGTGATGTCCGCGATCGCATCCTTGATGATGACTTTGCCGGCCCTTTTTGCCGCATCCATCTGTTCATTCGCGGCTTTCTCGCCCTGGTCGGTCTTGATGCGCTCCCACTGTTCCCAGGTAAAAACATTGGAGGGAAATTCTCTTTCCGCCAGTTGATAGGACCAACCGCGAAATGCACCCTCGGTGAATTTCATGATGTTGCCCTTGTGCACGATCGTCACGCTCTTGCGCTGGTTGTCGATGGCGTACTTGACCGCAGCGCGGAACAGCCGTTCGGTGCCTTCCTTGGACGCGGGTTTGAGCCCTATCCCTGAGGATTCCGGGAAACGGATCTTGGCGTACTGCTTCGGAAAATTCTGCTTGAACAAGTCCAGAAACTTCTTGCACTCCGCCGAGCCCGCTTCGAATTCTATTCCGGCATAAATGTCCTCCGTGTTCTCGCGGAAGATCACCATGTCCACTTTCTCCGGCGTCTTGACGGGGGAGGGCACGCCTTTGAACCAGCGCACCGGCCGCAGACAGACGTAAAGATCCAACAGCTGGCGCAATGCCACGTTCAATGAGCGGATTCCGCCGCCGACGGGTGTCGTGAGCGGGCCTTTGATGGAGATCAAATAATCCCGGCAGGCCGTGACCGTTTCATCCGGCAACCAGGTGTTGTATGCCTTGTTGGCCTTTTCGCCGGCAAACACCTCCATCCAGTGAATTTTGCGCTTGCCGCCATAAGCCTTTGCAACCGCGGCATCGAACACCCGCACGCTCGCCCGCCATATGTCGCGGCCCGTGCCGTCGCCTTCGATGAAGGGGATGATGGGTTGGTTGGGCACGTGCAATTTGCCGTTGGCGATGGTGATTTTCTCGCCCCCGACGGGGATTTTTATGGCGACCGGCTTGGCTTCTGACATTGGCTGCTCCTCAAAAATGCAGCCGCAATGCTAGCATGCGCGACCGGAGACTCGCATTGCGCAACTTTATTTCCACACCGGCCAAAGACGGCTTTCGCATGCCCGCGGAGTTCGAAAGACACTCGGGCTGCTGGATGCTATGGCCGGAGCGATCGGACAACTGGCGCCTCGGCGCGAAGCCGGCGCAGGCGGCATTCGCAGCTGTCGCCACGGCGATCGCCGGCGGCGAACCGGTCAGCGTCGGGGTGTCGGCGGCGCAGTTTGCAAACGCGCGTGCGCGACTGCCGCCGGACATCCGCGTGGTTGAACTGACCAGCAACGATGCATGGATGCGGGACTGCGGGCCGACCTTCGTCATCGACGGCAAAGGCCGCCGCCGCGGCGTCGACTGGAGCTTCAATGCATGGGGTGGTTTGCAGGGCGGGTTGTATTTTCCTTGGGACCGGGATGACGAGGTGGCGCAAAAGGTATTGGAGATCGAAGGCGCAGACCGATATCGCACCTCCCTTGTCATGGAGGGCGGCGCGGTTCACGTGGACGGCCAGGGCACCTGCCTGACCACAGAGGAGTGCCTGCTCAATCCGAATCGCAATCCGCATCTGACGCGCGAAGCGATCGAAGATCAACTGCGCCGCTACTTGGGCGTAAGCCACGTGATTTGGCTGGGCCGAGGGGTCTACCGCGACGAGACCGGCGGTCACATCGATGAGCTCGCCTGCTTTACCAGTCCCGGTCACGTGGCGCTGACCTGGACGGAGGATCGCTCCGATCCCCAGTTCGAGATTTCCCAGGATGCCTACCAGCGCTTGCGTCATGCCGAGGACGCGCGCGGCCGCCGCTTGGAAGTCCACAAAATCCATCAGCCGGGGCCCCTGTTCATGACGGCCGAGGAAGCCGCGGGCATCGATGCGCGCGCGGGCAGCCATCCGCGCCGAGCCGGCGACAGGCTGGCCGCCTCATACATCAACTTCTACATCGCCAACAAGTGCGTGGTGATGCCTCATTACGGCGAGCGCGGCGATGCCTCTGCCATGCGCACCCTAAAACGCTTGTTTCCCGGCCGCGCCGTGCTGGGCGTTCCGACCCGGGAAATACTGCTGGGGGGAGGCAATATCCACTGCATTACTCAGCAAGTGCCGCGTCCGGTGGGAGCCCGTTCGGGCCGCTAGCCGCCCCCTGGGGGCGCCAAAATGGAACTTTGCCGCGCGCAAGGTCTCGAAACTCTTTATTCTACGCAGCCTCAATCTTAAGTCCCCAACCATAAATTGGAACGTGTAGTGCATCCATCGATCAAGAATAGGGCCCACAAACGCCTGGCCGCGCTGCTCTGCGCGTGCGCCTTCGGTCTGGCGGCAGCCGGCTGCCACAACAACAATCTCGATAGCGGGTTCGGTGTTGCGTGGACCACCCTGGGGCTGACCGATGACCCGGGACAGTTTACCAGCTACATCGTGACGATCGACTCGGTGACCTTGACCGGCCAGAACAACGGCGTAATCGGCGCCATCGAGGTTCCTGAGACCGTCGATCTTACCAAGCTCACGAACCTTTCCGAGCTCTGGGCGACCGCGAGCGTGCCTGTCGATACCTACACCTCGGCCACCATCACGCTCGATTACACCAATGCGCAGATCTCCGTGTTGGTCAACGGGGCTCCGGTGAAGGCCACGATCGTGGATCCTACGGGGGTCACTCCGACCACCGTGGTCGTGAATGTGAATCTTGACCCCGGCAATTTATTGACTCTGATACCCACGTTCGCCACAAGCAATGCGCTGCGTTTTCACGTGAACTTTGACATGTCGGCATCGAACACCATCAATTTCGCCACCAGTCCTCCGACGGTGACGATCAAACCGTTCATGTCGGTCTCTACCACCGAGCCTGACAACAAGTTGATCCGTGTGCGTGGCGCCTTGATCAATTCGAACGTGAACATCGGTACGTACACCGTGGTCGTACGCCCGTTCTTCGATGAAGTGAACAGCTTGGGCACCATGACGCTGTTCAACGGCCCAAACACCATTTATACCTTTGGCGGGGTCACCTATACCGGTTCGGCCGGCTTGGTGCCGTTGTCCGAAGCCTCGGCGGGCTCAACGGTGGCCGCGGCGTTCACCACTTTCGAGCCCACGACCACGCCGCAGGCGGGCGTGACGGCCGGAATATTCAATTCCGTTTATGTGGTTGCCGGCGGGACGCTCGAGGACTTCTTCACCGAAGGAATGGAAGGCGACGTGATCGCACGCAGCGGCAACGTACTCACGCTGCGCGGGGCGACGCTCTTTGACAATGACGCTCAGATCGTTCAGTACGAAAACCTGGACTCGCAGGTGCTGTTGGCGGCCGCCACTCTCGTGACTGCCGACGGCATCAACCTGGGGCCTTTGAACTCCAATTCGGTTTCCGTCGGACAACACATTACCGCCCGTGGCCTCTACTCGGTCAATGCCGCGGGTATCGCCGTTCTCGACTCCACCGGCAATTCATCGGAGGACACCGGTTCCGTGCGTCTTCAGTCGACGGAACTCTTTGGAACGCTGGTATCGGCGGCGTCCGGCAGCGCGACTTTGAACCTGCAGACCATCGAAAATTGGCCGGCCGGCGTTTACAACTTTGCCGGCAACGGTGTCAGTGCGGGGCAGGATCCGATTGCGGCCAATTACCTGGTGAATACCGGTGCGCTGCCGGTCACCGCAGCAGCGGGTGATCCGCTGTGGATCGAAGGCTTCACCAGTCCGTTCGGCACGGCGCCCCCGGACTTCACCGCCGAGGCCGTGAATGCCGAGGTGAACGAACCCGCCAGCCTCGTGGTGATCTGGAGCGGCACCGGAACCGCCGCGCCGTTTGCCACGTTGACCTCGGGCAGCCTGACGATCGATCTGGGCAATGCCGCGTTCGCCTCCGGTCAGCTTCGCCTCGGCGCCGATAGCATCGACATCACGACTTTGAGCGCGACGCCGACGATCGTGCCGGCGGCGGCTCAGCCGGCGGCGAATGGTCTGCCGCTGTTCAATCCGCTGTTTTCCATCGGTCCCGGCGCCAACCCTGAGGCGGCTACCGCCAACATTTCGTCATTCAACGGCTTTGGTGCGTTCGTGACGGCGCTGAACACAACCTTTGCCACGCCCACCCCGGCGACCCGGTTTGTGGCGCGAGGCTTCTACAACCCCACCGGGAACACCTTTACCGCTTCCAGCATCGACGTGGTCCTCTAAACTATCTCCCCAACATGGGGAAGCTCGCCAGACACGTCGGATGGGCCTGCGCGCTGGCGGCAGGCTGCCAGTTCGCATGCGCGGCCGAGCAGGCGGGCGCCGGGAGCGTCCTGCCCCCGGTCAGGCCGCGCATTTGTCTGGTGCTCTCGGGCGGTGGCGCGCGCGGCATGGCGCATATCGGCGTCTTGAAGGTTCTTGAAGAACTGAAGGTGCCGATTGACTGCATTGCCGGCACCAGCATGGGCGCGGTGGTTGGGGGCTTGTACGCGAGCGGGATGTCGGCCGCTCAGATCGACACCACCATGCGCTCGGTGGACTGGCAGGAAGCCTTTCGCGACATACCGCCGCGGCGCGATCTCGCCTTCAGGCGCAAACAAGACGATCGAAATTTTCTGGTGAACCTGCCCTTGGGACTCAAGCACGGCCGCATCCTGCTGCCGAAGGGCTTGATTCAAGGACAGAAACTACAGGAAACGCTGCGCCAGCTGACCCTGCCATTCAGCAACACCACCGACTTCGATCAGCTGCCCACGCCATTTCGCGCGGTCGCCACCGACCTGCTCACCGGCAGCGCCGTGCTGATGGACAAAGGCGATCTGGCGATCGCCATGCGCGCCAGCATTTCGGCCCCGGGCCTGTTTGCCCCGGTCGAGACCCAGGGCAGGGTCTTGGTGGACGGAGGGCTCGCGGAAAACCTGCCCATCGATGTGGCGCGCGACATGCACGCCGACATCCTCATCGTATCCGACGTGAGCTTCCCGCTGCAGTCGCGATCTCAACTGGATACCGCCCTGTCGATTTCCAACCAGATGCTGGCGATTTTGGTCCGCAAGGACGCCGATCGGCAGCGCGCCACATTGCGCTCATCGGACATCCTGGTTGAGCCCGCGCTGGGCCCGGCCAGTTCCACCGACTTCACCGCCGTCAATTCGACCGTTGCCGCCGGCGAGAATGCGGCACGGGCGATACTCGCGCGATTCGACCCGCTGAGCGTCAGCGATGGCGCTTATCATGACTACCTGGCGCGCCGAGCGTCGCGCGAACCCGGGCTGCCTCCCTTGAAATTCGTGCGCATCGATGAGGAATCGAAGCGCTACGAAAAGACCATCATGGCAGAAATGCAGCCGCTGGTCGGCAAACCTCTGGATGTCGATGCGGTCGGCCAGCGGGTCACGCAGCTGTACGGCCTTGGAAATTTCGAGACCCTGGACTATGCCCTGGTCGATCAAGGAGAGGGGTCTGATGAAGAATCCGGTCTCGAGGTGCGGGCGCGCCGCAAATCCTGGGGCCCGAACTACATTCGCTTCGGTTTGAACCTGGAGGACAATTTTCAAGGCAACAGCCGGTACAACGCGGCGACGCGCTTCATCCTGACCGAGCTCGATGATTTGGGCGCTGAGCTGGTGACCGATGTGCAGATCGGCAGCGATCCGAAAGTGGCGAGCGAATTCTACCAGCCGCTGGACGCGCAACGGATCTGGTTCGTGGCGCCGAGTCTGCGCGTGGAAGCACAAGATCTGCAGCTCTATACCAAGGATGTCCTGGTCGCCGATTATCGCGACCGCGAGGCTGAAGCCGATCTTGATATCGGGCGCACCCTCGGGAATTGGGGTGAAATTCGCGTCGGACTTCACCGCACCAACGGCGCGTCGCGGGTGCGCCTGGGTGATCCCACCCTCGTGGACCAGCAGTACAATGAGGGCGAGTTCTTCTTCAAGTTCAGCTACGATCAGCTCGATAATCTGCATTTCCCGCGCGATGGGCAGCAATTTACCGTTCAGTGGGATGCCAATCGCGCCGACTTGGGCGGCGATGACGCTTGGGACAAAGTACAGGCCGATTGGCTGATTGCGCGTTCCAGGGGCCGCAATACGCTGCTTTTCTGGACATCGGCCGGCAGTGTCGTCAGCGGCAACATCAAGCCCACCGCCGTGCCCGAGTTGTTTTCATTGGGGGGCTTTTTCAATCTGTCGGGACTTGCGCCCACGTCCTTGTTCGGCTCGAACTATGCCATTGCGCGCACCATTTATTTTCGAAAAATCGGCCGTGGCGGCGAGGGCTTTTTCGAATTCCCCGCCTACATCGGCATGTCGCTCGAGATCGGAAACACCTGGCAGCAGCGCAGCGACGTGAGTTTCGGCTCGGCACGCAAGGATGCATCGCTGTTCCTGGCGTTCGATACCTTTCTTGGCCCCGTTTACCTGGGGTCGGGCTACGACACCGCGGGGCATAGTGCGTACTATTTGTTTCTCGGCCGCACTTTTTAGGCGCTGACGCGCCACCTTTCAACGGGGTCGAGGCGACCCCGCCTGAGAGGTTCGGGGTCGAGGCGACCCCGCCTGAGAGGTTCGGGGTCGAGGCGACCCCGGGAAGAAGTTGCGCGAAGCGCCTGACTAAAAACTGCGGCTTTCGCCTAGTTTCTCGACTTTCTCGAAGACCAGGGCGGGGGCATCGCCGATGCGCGAATATTCGTGTTTGCGCGACATGTCGTCGAGCACGCGGTCGCGCTCGGCGGCGGTAAAGAACCAATGGGTTTTCTGCCAGTCGCCGCCGACCAGCTTGGCGAATGGATCGCCATGACGCAGCCGTACACGGATGCCGTACGGTTGCGGCAGAACAGGAATGGTACGAATCATGTTCTGTTGGTTTGCGATGCCCATGCGCCAAAGATAGCCGAATCACACGCGCGGTACCAGCCGGTGCATCGCAGTTCAGCATGCTAAACTTCGCCGCCTTCGGGCGAGCCTGTCTTTAGGTTTCCCGTGAGGATGAGGTAACTGATGGCATCGTCTTATACGGCCTCCGACATCGAGGTGCTGAGCGGATTGGATCCCGTGCGCCGGCGCCCGGGCATGTACACCGACACCACGCGCCCGAACCATCTGGCGCATGAGGTGATCGACAACAGCGTCGATGAGGCGATTGGCGGGTACTGCAAAAGAATCGATGTCAAGGTGTTCAAGGACGGTTCCTTGGAGGTCGCCGACGATGGGCGCGGCATGCCGATCGAAATCCATCCCAAGGAGAAAGTAAACACGGTCGAGTTGATCTTGACGCGACTGCACGCCGGCGGGAAATTCAACGATCAGGCTTATCAGCATTCCGGCGGCTTGCACGGCGTCGGCGTGTCGGTGGTCAACGCCTTGTCGAAGCACTTGGAGTGCTGGGTGCGCCGCGGCGGGAAGGAATACAACATCAGTTTTGCGAACGGCAAGCCCACCTCCAAGTTGGAGGTCGTGGGCGATACGCCCAAGTCCAAAACCGGCACCACCATTCGTTTCTGGCCGGACCCGAAGTATTTCGACACCGATAAATTCGCGATTCCGAAGCTCAAGCAGGTACTGCGCGCGAAGGCCGTGCTGTGCCCGAATTTGCGTGTCACCCTGGATAACGAATTCACGGGCGAGAAGGATGAGTGGCTCTATACCGGCGGCCTGCATCAATACCTCGCCGAGGAACTGGGCAAGGGTGAGTGGCTGCCGGCGGAGACCTTTTACGGCAAGCGGGATATCGAAGGCGGTTCGCTCGATTGGGCCTTGGCCTGGGTGCTGGAGTCCGAACACGCCATTGTGGAAAGCTATGTGAATTTGATTCCCACGACCGAGGGCGGCACGCACGTCAACGGCCTGCGTGTCGGAGCGGCGGACGCGGTGCGGGAGTTTTGCGAATTCAGGAACTTGGTCCCCCGGGGTCTGAAGCTGACCCCTGAAGACGTCTGGGATGGGGTGAGCTTCGTGCTGTCCATGAAAATGCGCGAGCCGCAATTCGCCGGACAGACCAAGGAGAAGCTGTCGTCGCGCGAATCCGCCGGGATCGTGCAAGGGGTCATCAAGGACGCATTGGCGCTGTGGCTCAATCAGCATTCCGACCAGGGCGAGAAAATCGCCATGCTGGCAATCGCCAACGCGCAGCAGCGATTCAAGGACAGCCAGAAGGTTGCGCGCAAGCGGATCGTCGCCGGTCCGGCGTTGCCGGGCAAACTCGCCGACTGCGTCAGCCAGGATCCGGCGCGGGGTGAATTGTTTCTGGTGGAAGGCGATTCGGCGGGCGGTTCGGCGAAACAAGCCCGCGATCGGGTAACCCAAGCCATCATGCCGCTGCGCGGAAAAATTCTGAACACCTGGGAGGCCGATATCGGCGAAGTGCTGCAATCCCAGGAAGTGCACAACATCAGCGTTGCGATCGGCGTCGATCCGGCTGCCAGCGACCTGTCGGGCTTGCGCTATCACAAGATTTGCATCCTGGCGGATGCCGATAGCGACGGGCAGCACATCGCCACCCTGCTATGCGCACTGTTTCTGCGGCACTATCGTCCGCTGGTGGTTGCCGGCCACATCTATGTCTGCATGCCGCCGCTGTTTCGGATCGATGCCGGCAAGGAAGTGATCTACGCGCTCGATGAGGCGGAGCGCGAAAAAACCTTGCAGCGCATTGCCGCGGAGAGCCCCCGTACCAAGCCGGTGGTCACCCGCTTCAAGGGCTTGGGCGAGATGAGTCCGCTGCAGCTGCGTGAAACCACGATGGCTCCGCAAACGCGCCGCCTCGTGCAGATGACCATCGACGCCAAGGACAATCCGGACCAGCTCATGGACATGTTGCTGGCGAAGAAGCGCGCCGGCGATCGGCGCGGATGGCTCGAGAGCAAGGGCAACCTTGCGCAGATTTAGCGTGCCGCAACCATGAAGGATCAAGAGCTCAATTTCGAGGGCGTCGAACGAGAACCGTTGAAGACTTTCGCGGAACGCGCCTATCTCGACTATTCGATGTACGTCATTTTGGACCGCGCGCTGCCTCACTTGGGGGACGGGCTGAAACCGGTGCAGCGGCGCATCGTGTACGCGATGAGCGAGCTGGGGCTGGCGGCGGGCGCCAAGCACAAGAAATCAGCGCGCACGGTCGGCGATGTGATCGGCAAGTTCCATCCGCATGGCGATTCCGCCTGTTACGAGGCCATGGTGCACATGGCGCAGGACTTTGCGTACCGATACCCCATCGTCGACGGGCAGGGGAACTGGGGATCGACCGACGATCCGAAATCATTCGCGGCGATGCGCTACACCGAGTCGCGGCTTACCCGCTACGCCGACCTGCTGCTGCAGGAACTCGGTTCGAGCACGGTGGACTGGGCACCGAATTTCGATGGTTCGCTCGATGAACCGACCATGCTGCCGGCGCGGGTACCGAATCTGCTGCTGAACGGCGGATCGGGAATCGCCGTGGGCATGGCCACCGATATCCCGCCGCATAACCTGCGCGAAGTGGTGAAGGCCTGCGTCGCGCTCCTGGACGATCCGGATTTGAGCACGCGCAAAATCATGGCGCACATCAAGGGCCCGGATCTGCCGACCGGCGCGGAAATCGTCTCGCCCCGCGACGAACTGGTGCAAATGTACGATACCGGGTCCGGCAGCTTCAAGGCACGCGCCACTTATGAAATCGAGGATGGCGAAATCGTGATCGACGCGCTGCCGTTTCAGGTCTCCGGCGCGAAGGTGCTGGAACAGATCGGCGCGCAGATGCAGCAGAAGAAGCTGCCGATGGTCGAGGACTTTCGCGACGAGTCGGACCATGAAAATCCGACGCGATTGGTGCTCGTGCCCAAATCCAACCGTGTGGATATCCCGGCGCTCATGGCGCACCTGTTCGCGACCACCGACCTCGAGCGCAACTACCGGGTGAACATCAACGTGATCGCCCTCGACGGGCGGCCGCGCGTGATGGGCCTCAAGGAACTGCTGCTCGAGTGGTTGGAATTCCGCAAATCCACCGTCAGCCGCCGGCTGAATCATCGGCTCGCGAAGCTCAATGCCCGTCTGCATGTCCTGGACGGCATGCTGATCGCGTACCTGAATCTCGACGAGGTGATCCGCATCGTACGCACCGAGGATCAGCCAAAGCCGGTATTGATCAAGCGCTTCCAGCTCTCCGATATCCAAGCCGAGGCCATTCTCGAGACCAAGCTGCGCCATCTTGCGCGCCTCGAGGAAATGAAAATCAGGGACGAGCAGAAAGAACTTGCCGAAGAGCGCGACGAAATCGAAAAGATTTTGAAGAGCAAGGCTCGCTTGACGAAACTGGTGCGCGAAGAACTCCTGAGCGATGCGGAAGAGTACGGCGATGAGCGGCGCACGCGCCTGGTGGAGCGTGAAGCGGCACAGGCCATTTCCGAAACGGAGCTCTTGACCAGCGAGCCCACCACCGTCGTGCTCTCGCGATTGGGCTGGGTGCGAGCGGCCAAAGGCCATGATATCGATGTGCGCGCCTTGAGCTACAAGAGCGGCGATGAGTATCAAGCGTCCGCGAAGGGCCGCAATCTGCAGCAAGCCGTGTTCGTCGACTCGACCGGACGCGCGTACAGCCTGGATGCGCATCAGTTGCCCGCCGCGCGCGGCTATGGCGAGCCGCTGTCAGGCACCGTCGATCCCCCGGACGGGGCAACCTTCGCGGCCGTCTTGATCGGCGAGCCCGACGATCTTTGGCTGCTTGCGAGCGATGCCGGCTACGGATTTGCCGTCCGATTGCGCGAAATGTATGCGCGCAACAAGAAGGGTAAATCGGTGCTGAAGGTCCCGGACAACGCGCTGGTGCTGCCTGCTCAAGCCCTGGGCAGTGCGGCGGCGCTCGCGATTTTCGTCAACAATGACGGCGAGGTGCTCGCTTTGCCGGTGAGCCAGATCGAAGAGATGACCGCCGGCAAAGGGCAAAATCTGTTTGGTATTCCGGGCAAGAAATCCGCCGAGCGCGACGAATACCTGGTGGCGATGGCGGTGGTGGCGCCGGGCGAAGTCCTGACGATCTACAGCGGCAACAGTGCGCCGATGAAGCTCAAATTCGAAGAGCTGAAGCAGTTCCAGGACAAGAAAGGTCAGCGCCGCCAGAGATTTTCGCGCGCCTACAAACAGATCGATCGGCTCGAGGTGTCGGCGGCTTGAGAGGGCCTTGGGGCTGCGGCGGCGCGGGCTGGCGATCGCCCCGGGTAAGAAGCGTCGACCCGGCTAGCGATCGCCCGACATCGTCACATCTTCCGGCGCGTTCACGAAGTACCCTTGGATGAACTCGATGCCCAGCTGCCAGAGCACCGCCATGGTGTTGGCATCTTCGACGCGCTCCGCCACCGTCTCGATGCCTTTGCGCTTGGCCGCCTCCACCAGCCCCTTCACACGCTGCTGCTGGATCTGATTGGTGGACAGGCCCTGCATCAAGGAGCCATCCACTTTGATGAAATTCATTTCGATGTCGTTCAGTAGTTTGAGCGGATCACGGCCTGTCCCGAAATGCTCCAGGGCAAAGCGGAAGCCCAGCTTGCGCAGGTTCTCGGCGAGCTCCTTGGTCTGCCGGACGTACTGATTCGCGAGTTCCTCGGTGACCTGCATGCACAGGCGCTTCGGTTCGATCTTGAGCGACTTCAATTGCGTGTCGAGCCAGGTGAGCACCGTCTTGTCGAGCACGGTATCCTTCGACAGTCGCACGAAAATACACGACGCTTTGCGATTGGCCGCGAAGGACATCGACGCGCCGACCACCCAGCGGTCGATGTTCTTCATCAGGTCATTGCGTTCCGCAGCCGCGATGAACTCGGCCGGCAGTACTTCATTGCCCTGTTCATCGAGCATGCGCACCAGCACGTCGAACATGCCCTTGTCCTCACCGAGCAAGCTCGCGATCGGCTGCTGCACCAGCCGGAAACGATTCTCCATCAAGGCACTCTTGATGTGCCGCACCCAAATCTTGTCGTACGCCTGCACGCGGGTATCGGTGTCGGATTTGTCCACGACATACATCTGATTGCCGCCCAATTCCCGGCCGCGGCGCGTGGCGCTGACGGCATCGGTGATGGCGGCGCCCACATCGGGATTGGCTGACGGCAGCAGCCCGAGGCCCACCGTGACCGTCGCCGACAGCGTCTTGTCCTCGATCACGAACACATGCGCATGCACGCGCTTGACGATGTTCTCAGCCCAGGTCTCCACGTCCTTGGCGGTGCCGCGGTCCATCATAACCAGGATGCCGTTGCCCCCAAACCGGCCGCACAGGTCGTTGTTCGACAACTGCGAGCGCAGCAAATCGGCGAGCTGCGCCATGAAATCTTCGCTGGCCAGCACACCGATGGAATGTTGAATGTCGATGAAGCGGTCGGGTTTCAAGTGCGCCACCTGGCGCACACCACCGCGCATGTTCTGCGCCGCGCGCTCGCGCATCGCGGCCACGAGATAGCGCTGCTGCAGAAATCGCGTGGTGGCGTCATTCTTGACGGCATCCTCGAGCTGCACTTCGAGATCGCGATCCTTTTTATGCAGTGCCGAGATGGCGATGCGCACCGCAGGTTCGTTTTCGTAGTCGGCGCGCGTGAGGATCAACTCGAGCGCCAGGCTCGATCCGTCGGATAACAGCGCCTGCACCTTCAGGTCGTGTCCGCTCCACTTGCCCTGCAAGCAGGCCACCAGGGCGCCCTTCAATGCCGGGTGTGTCTCCTGCTCGAACAGATCCATGAGCGGCGTGCCGTTCAACGCATCGTTCTCGGAATAGCCGAACAATTCCAGCCACGCGCGATTCGCATCGACGATGATGCCTTCCTGCACGTGGGTGATGGCGTCCGCCGAGCCCTCCAGAAAAGTCTGCAGCTGCTCGCGATATTCACGCGCCGAGGACAGCGTCGTCGACAATGCGCGTTCCAGGCGATGGGCGCGCAGCTCCCGGCTGGCGACCGCTTGCAGGCGGCTTCGATTCGCCAGCGTCACCACGTCCTGGCAGCCCAGGAGCATCGCCTCGGCGATCGCGGCTTCATCGACCTGCTCGCGCACGACCAGAACCGGCATGCCCGGCACGCTCTGCTGCTTCACCTTCATGATGGAAGCCAGGTCGACGTTGAGTTCCTCAATGAACGCGAACAGCATCTCTGGATTGAGCTGGGTAAGGGCATCGCCGAGATCGCTGGCGTCGGGCAGCCAGGTGCAATGCACAGGGTGCCCGGCCTTTCGCAAAGTGCTGTTGATCGCCTCGACGTGATCCTGGGACCTCGTCATGACGATCAATGGAACGGCACCCGGTTCGCTCACCTGGAATCCTCGTAAATTGGGTGCAAAGTGTACCACCTTGGATTTTCGTTATTCTGGGACGGGCGTCTATGCCGGGGCAGCTATTCGCGTGCAACTGGCCACAACCCTCGAGTTGCGGCTATGATACGCGCCCTTCAACTCGAGGCCTTCGATGGCTAACTACAGCACGAACGAATTCAAAGCCGGCCTGAAGATTCTAATCGACGGCGATCCCTACGCCATCGTCGAGAACGAGATGGTCAAGCCCGGCAAAGGGCAGGCATTCAACCGGGTACGGGTTCGCAACCTGAAGACCGGGCGCACCATCGAACGCACCTGGAAATCCGGTGACACGGTGGAGGCGGCCGACGTGGTCGACACGGACATGCAGTATCTGTACAGCGATGGGGATTTTTTCCACTTCATGGTGCCCGAGACCTTCGAGCAGCTCACAGCCTCCAAGCAGGCGGTGGGGGACGGCGCTCAATGGCTGAAAGACGGCACGATCTGCGTCGTTACCTTGTGGAATGGCGTCCCTCTGCAAGTCACGCCCCCGGCGCACATGGAGCTCAAAGTGGTCGAGACCGATCCCGGCGTGCGGGGCGATACGGCAACGGGCGGTTCGAAGCCCGCCAAGCTCGAAACCGGCGCGATGGTCCGGGTGCCGCTGTTCATCAACGAGGGCGAAATACTGCGCATCGATACGCGCACGGGCGAGTATCTGTCGCGCGGCAAGGGCTGAGCCTGTCTTAAGAATTGCGCGTGAGCTGCGTTGGCTCCGCATGGGAGCGGATGCAAGGCTCGCGGCGCCCGGGCGCGGCCGAGCGCCGCTACGCGTTATCGATGTCGAAGGACATCGCGTCGCCCAATCGACCGGCCCCCAATGCAATTGCGACGAGGCGGTCGAATCCGAGCGCCACCCCTGCGCAATCGGGCATTCCATGCTCGAGTGCCGCCAGCAAATTCTCGTCCAACGGGGCCTCGATCTGACCGCGCGCGCCCCGCAGCTTCAAGTCCTGAGCGAAGCGGCCGCGCTGCTCGTCGGGTTGCACCAACTCGTGAAACCCATTCGCCAATTCAAGACCGTCCAGGTACAGCTCGAAGCGCGCCGACACGCGCGGATCACCGGGCCTCAAGCGTGCGAGCGCCGCCTGTGACGCGGGGTAGTCGCAGATGAAACAAGGGTTTTCGGCTCCCAAGCGGGGCCCGACGATGAGCCCCATCAGCAAATCGAGTTTGGCGTCGCGGTCAAGTTCAGCCTCGCAGGCGACCCCGTGGCGTATCGCGGCCTCGCGCAGCTGGGCCTCGCTGGAGCTGAAGACATCGACGCCGGCATGGCGCTGCATGGCCGCCGCATAACTCAAGCGTTCCGCCGTCTGCAGCTGCCGCACGGGCGCCAGCAGCTGCCCGACCAGCATTTCGACCTCGTCCATCAGCGCCGCATCATCGAATCCCACCCGGTACCACTCGAGCATCGTGAACTCCGGGTTGTGCCAGCGGCCGCGCTCGGCGTCGCGAAACACTTTGCCGATCTGGTAAATATCTCCGCTGCCGGCCGCCAAGAGGCGCTTCATGGCATATTCGGGCGATGGACAGAGGTAGCGGCGGCCCGGCAGGCCCGCAACCTGCGTGGCCAAAGACTCGATCTGCGGGTCGCTGACCGCGGCGGCGCTCAAGATGGGCGTCTCAACTTCTAGAACGCCGCGGTGCTTGAAGAATTCGCGCGTGGCATCCAGCATCTGGGCACGCCTCCTCAAGGCGGCATGCGTCGCCGTGGGGCGCCAGGTCACTCGAGCGCGCCCAGCGATTGGCCGAGTTTGACGATGGCGCCCGCAGTCAAGTCCGCGTTCCAGCGCGCCCGGTTGCGCTGAAACAGCAATATCACCGTGGAGCCCATATTGAAGCGGCCCATCTCCGCTCCTTTCTCGAGCGACACATCCCGGGGAGGCAGCCGGGTGGTCGTTCGGCGCGCCGCGGGGGTAATATCGCCGGCCCAAACGGTGGCCATGCTGCCCACGTTGAGCGCGCCGACCATGATCAGCGCGACCTGGCCGAATGCCGTGTCGAACAGCGTCAGCACACGCTCGTTGCGCGCAAACAGCTTTGGCACCTGAGCTGCGGTGGCGGCATTGACGCTGAAGAGCCGGCCGGGCACATACACCGTGTCCTTCAGTTGCCCGTGCACGGGCATATGCACCCGATGGTAGTTGAACGGCGCGAGGTAAATGGTTGCAAAAGAGCCGCCTTCGAAATCCCTCGCCCAAGGCCGGGCGGCCAAGAGCTCCGTGAGCGTGTAGGTGCGGCCCTTGGCCTGCAGCAGCCGCTCGCCCTCGATGGTGCCCGCTTGGCTGATGGTGCCGTCGACCGGGCATGCGATGGCGTTCGGATCGGCGGCGATCGTGCGCACACCCGGCTTCAGCGCCCGTGTAAAAAACTCGTTAAAGCTGCCAAAGCTGTACGGATCGCCCTGGGCGGCCTCCGTCATGTCGATCGCGTAGAGTTTGAGGAAGCCGCGCACCAAGGCATTTTTCATCCAGGGTGTGCGCACACGCGTCGCCCTGAGAATGAGGCGCGACAGGGCATGCTGGGGCAGCATGTGCTGCAACCACACGAAACCGGAGCTCATGCGCGCCCGGCGACGAGGCGCTGGATGTCGCTTTGCAGCGCCTCCACCGTGAACGGGCCGGTCAAGACGGCCGCCAGGTTGCCCGCAGGATCGATGACGAAAATGGCGCCCGAGTGATCCACGGTGTAGTTGCCGTCGGTCGCGGGCCGGATCAGCACGGCGACTCCCCACTTTCTCGCCAGCGCTTCGATGGCCGGTTGATCGGTGGCGGTAAGGCCGACGAAACCAGGGTCGAAGTACGGGACGTACTTCGCCAGCTGCGCGGGTGTATCGCGTTTGGCATCGACGGACACGAAGATCACCTGGGGCGTCGGGAGTTGCGCGGCGCGCAGCCGGTTTTCCACGGCCGCGAGCGTCGTGAGCGTCGTGGGGCAGAAGTCAGGGCAATTCGTATAGCCGAAGAACATCAAGGACCAATGACCGTGTAGATTTGCCGGCCCGAAGCTGCGACCTTGGTGGTCGATCAAGCTAAAATCGGCAAGTGCGCGGCTGGGCGCGAGCAGCGTACCGGTTGCCAGCTCTTTGGACGGCCGGGGTGCCCAAAAGAGCGCTGCGGCCAGACCGGCGGCAGCGCCAACGAAAAGAATCACGAAGGATATGAGTTTCAAGCGACGCGTCATGCCACGATTATCCCACACGGCGATCAACCCCGTCCGCGCCGCGACAAGCGTTGGCGCAGCCATTCTGCACGCCGCGCGCGCGTTGCGTGCCGCGCGGGTGTGTTTCGGTCACGGCACCACCGATGCGCGCGACGAAGCCGCGGAACTGGTGTTTTTCGTCGCGGGGCTTGCGCATGAACTTGGGCCTGCGGCCTATTCCTTGCCGCTCACGCGGCGTCAATCGACGCGAATCGATGCGCTGCTGCAGCGGCGCATCACGGAACGGGTGCCGCTGCCCTATCTTACGCATCGTGCCTTTTTTGCAGGCCTCGAGCTGTATGTGGATGAGCGCGTGTTGGTGCCGCGCTCGCCGATCGCCGAACTCGTGCTGCGGCGTTTTGCCCCCTGGATGGGCGGGCGTGTTCGTCGCATCCTCGATATCGGCACCGGATCGGGTGCCATCGCCCTGGCTTGCGCCAAAGCCTTCCCGCGCGCGCGGGTGGATGCCGCCGATATCTCGGCCGCCGCATTGCAGGTCTGCAGGCGAAACGTGCGCCGCCTCGGGTTGGAAAAGCGCGTCTCGGTCCTGCGATCCGACTATTTCAGCGCCGTTGGGGACCGCCGTTACGATATCATCGTGAGCAATCCACCCTATGTGGGACGCGCGGAGATGCGCACGCTGCCGCCGGAGTATCGGCATGAACCCAAATTGGGTTTGGCGTCGGGCATCGATGGACTCGACGCCGTGCGGGCGATTTTCGCCTCGGCCCGGACTCATCTCGCGGACGAGGGCATCTTGGTGGTGGAAGTCGGCAATACCGAAGCGGCCCTGGTGCGGGCATTTCCGCGGCTGCCCTTCATCTGGCCGCAAATTGCGATGGGCGGCGGCGGTGTATTCGTGCTGAATGCACGCGATCTGGACTGAGGAATGGGAGAATTGAGGCGTGGCGGGAAATACCTTCGGTCGGATATTCACCGTAACCAGCTTCGGGGAGAGCCATGGCCCCGCGCTCGGTTGTGTCGTGGACGGCTGCCCGCCGGGACTGGAACTCGCCGAAGCGGACTTGCAGGCCGATGTTGACCGTCGCCGGCCGGGAACTTCTCAATACACCAGCCAGCGCCGCGAGCCCGATACGGTCCGCATTCTGTCCGGGGTGTTCGAAGGCAAGACCACCGGCACGCCCATCGCGCTGTTGGTGCAGAACGAGGATCAGCGCTCGCGCGACTATGAAAAGATCAAGGATCGGTTTCGGCCCGGGCATGCCGACTACACCTATCAGCAAAAATACGGCTTTCGCGACTATCGGGGCGGCGGACGCTCCTCGGCGCGCGAGACCGTCGTGCGGGTGGCGGCAGGTGCCATCGCGCGCAAGTTTCTGCGCGAACGGCTCGAGGTCCGCATCCACGGTTATCTTGCACAGATGGGCCCGATCGTGATCGAGCCCAAGGATCCGCAATCCGCGTACGACAATCCGTTCTTCTGCCCCGATCCGGGGCGCGTCCAGGAGCTCGAGGATTTTATCTGGGGCATTCGCGAGGCGGGCGATTCCATCGGTGCGCGCGTCACCGTCATCGCCACGGGCGTGCCGCCGGGCTGGGGCGAGCCGGTTTTCGAGCGGCTCGATGCAGACTTGGCCAGCGCCATGATGGGCATCAATGCGGTGAAGGGCGTCGAGATCGGCGCCGGATTCAGGTCGGTCGAACAGCGCGGATCCGAGCATCGCGACGAAATGACTCCGATCGGATTCAAGAGCAACCACGCGGGCGGCGTCCTCGGCGGCATTTCCTCCGGCCAGGACATCGTGGTGAGCCTGGCGTTGAAGCCGACCTCCAGCATTACCCTTCCAGGCCAGACCATCAACATTCACGGCGAGCCCGTCGAGGTCGTGACGACCGGACGCCACGATCCCTGTGTCGGCATCCGCGCCACCCCGATCGCCGAGGCGATGCTGGCGCTGGTCTTGATGGATCACTACCTGCGGTTTCGTGCGCAGTGCGCCGACGTGGTTTCAAGCACGCCTGTGATTACACGCCGATGAGCGCCGCCAGATTACCGCGCGTTGCAGTGGTGGGCGTGTCGAGCTTGATCGGCGCGGCGGTGATCGATGAGCTGCGAGCTCGAAAAATGCCGATGACCGAGCTGCACGCGCTCGATGATGAGCGCAGCGTCGGTTCCCCGGTCAGCGATGAGGAAGCAAAACTGACGGTGGGCGATGTCGCCGCATTCGATTTCTCGCGCGTCGATCTCGTTTTTTTCTGCGGCCGTGCGGCGCTGTCGGAGCGCTACGCGCAAGCCGCCGCGGCGCACGCCTGGGTCATCGATGGGTCCGCAGCGTTTCGCGCGCGCCCCGATGTGCCGCTGGTGGCGGCGGACGTCAATTCAAGCGTGCTCGATTCGGTGGGGTCGCGCGGCCTGATCGCGCTCCCTGGAAGCGCCAGCGTCGCGCTCGCGACGGTGCTCGCGCCGCTGCACCAGCTTGCCGGGCTGGTGCGCGTCGAGGTGGCCACTTATCAGGCGGTATCGGGCAGCGGCCGCGGCGCGATGGACGAGCTTGCCGGCGAGACGGTCGCGATGCTCAGCGGGAAAAAGGCGCGGGGTAGGGCGTTCGGGCGGCAGATCGCCTTCAACGTCATTCCTCTCGTGGACACGTTGGATGACGATGGTGTCTCGCGCGAAGAGCGGCGTTTATGGGAGGAGACGCGGCGTGTGCTGAATTTGCCCTCGCTGGCCGTCAATGCCACGGCGGTCCGGGTGCCGGTTTTCTTCGGGCACAGTTTGGCGGTGCATGCCTCGTTCGAGCGGCCCCTGGGCGTGGGGGAAGCCCTGCACGTGCTGCAACGCGGGAGCGGCCTGAGCATCATTGACGCGGATTCCGTTGCCGAATTTCCGACACCGGCCACATTGGCGATGGAGCCCGATCAGGTATATGTAGGCCGCATTCGGGCCGATTTGACCCGTGATCGAGGTCTAAATTTCTGGGTGGTGGCTGATAATGTTCGGAAATGTGCGGCGCATAACGCAGTTTCGGTGGCCCAGATTTTGGTAAATAGATGCCAGTGAGATATAGTTATTGGCTTATGTAAAAGGCAAGTGAGAATTCGCTTCCAAGCCCCTATAGCACAATGAACTTTTGTTCGCGCTTGCCTACCAGAATTCTGGGAGTAGAAATGTTTGTGACCCTGCCTCGCTTAATGCTGATGGCATGCCTGCTGTCCCCGTCCTTGTCGTGGGCGTTGGGCCTGGGTGAGATTCATCTGAACTCATCCTTGAACGAGCCGATGAGTGCGGAGATCGACCTGATCGCGGCCGGTCCCGATGAATTGGGCGCGCTGCGGGCCACCCTGGCCCCCAAGGATGCGTTTACGCGCTACGGCATCGACCGTCCGCCGTTCTTGTCGACGCTGACGTTCAAGGTGGGCAAGAGCAAGGATGGCCGCGACGTGTTGCTGGTGCGTTCGACCGAATCGATCCCCGAGCCCTTCGTGACGTTTTTGGTTGAAGTGAACTGGGCCCGTGGCCGCCTCATGCGCGAGTACACGGTATTGCTCGATCCGCCGGTATATACGCCGGGCGAGAGGGCGAGCACGGCTGCGCCCGTGGCAGCTGCGACCACCGCACCGGCCACTACCGCACCGGCGGAGACTCCGCCTGCGCGCTCCCGGCCCGCGCCCGCGGCGGCGAGCCCGGCAGCCGCGGCCCCCGATGCCACGCCGCGCCACACACGCCGTTCGGCCGGCCGCGCGCCAGGCAGTGCGTCGAGCGCAAGCAATCCGCCGAGCACCAGCAGTGCGCCGAGCGCGACTGCCGAACCCTCGGGTGCGGTTGGTGATACCTATCGGGTGGGCCAAGGCGACACCTTGACCAAGATTGCCCGCAGCCTGCATGCCGGTTCGAAAGCGGAAATCGATCAAGCGATGATCGCGATGTATCGATCGAATCCCGACGCCTTCGGCGGCAACATCAATATTTTGCGGCGTGGCGCGATATTGCGCGTGCCCGGCGGGGACGAGATCGCGGCGTTGAATCAAACCGAAGCGATCGGTGAAGTCCGCCGTCAAATGGATGCATGGCGCGGCAATGCAGCGGCACCCAGCGGACATCTGCGCCTCGTGACACCGGGTGCCGGCGGCGGCACCAGCAACAGTCCCAGCGACACCGCGTCCAGCGGCGAAGCGCAAGCCCTCAAAGGCCGCGTCAAGGATTTGGAGACTCAGCTGGCGGATGCGCATCGGCTGCTGGACCTCAAGAGCAGCGAATTGAGCGAGCTGCAACGCAAGCTCGGCACTCCGGCGGCACCGCCGGCGGCGCCGCCGCGTCCTCAGACGCCCACCGCGCAGGTACCGGTTCCCGCACCGACGCCTGCACCCGTGGAGGCGCAACCGAGCACGCCCGCGACCACGCCGACGCCCGCACCGTTGCCGCCACCGACGGAAAACACGGCGACCCCGACCCCGGTCCCTGCGCCGGCGCCGAAACCGGCACCGGTGGTTGCGAAGAAACCGGCTGTGGCCGCCGAATCAGGTTCTTGGATCGATTGGCTGACGGCGAATTGGTGGCTGCCCGCCGCGGCCATCATCGTGTTGATCGCAGGCTTAGGCTTCGCCTCCTGGCGACGCCGGCAAGCCGGCGGCGGCAGCGGCAGCGGCGGCGACTTCCCCGGGCTGGATTCCACCGACATTTCAGAGTTTCGTGATCCGACTGCCAAGATCGCGGCGAGCCGCGGAGGCGATGACTCATTCGTCGTGGAGGAGTCCGGCGAGCACCGCATGCCGGACTTCAACGAGCCTGCGCAGCACTACGGCGAAACGACCGCGGACCTTAAGGCACCTGATGACACCATGTCCAGTGAGAGTGCCGTCAATCTCGATCAGGGCGATCCCCTGGCCGAGGCGGACTTTCATATGGCGTACGGTCTCTATGATCAGGCCGCAGACCTGGTGCGCATTGCGCTCGAGCGCGAGCCGGATCGGCGCGATCTACGCTTGAAGCTGTTGGAAATCTATTTCGTTTGGGGCAACAAGGACGCCTTCCTGCAAACTGCCAAGGGCTTGGAAGCCACCCGCGACCGTGCACCCGCCGGGGAGTGGGACAAGATCGTCATCATGGGCAAGCAAATATGCCCCGACGAGCCGCTATTCACGTCCACGGCCGGCAGCGGGCGCGGCGCCGGTGCCCTGGTCGACTTGAACCTGGAAGGCGGCGAGAACCGCGTGGACATCGATTTGTTCGGTGATCCCGAAGGCGAGCGCAGCATCGACCACCCCATCGCCAAGGACAGCGATACCGAGGCTACCGGCGAGTCGCCGGGTCTGCATGCCGCCTCGGATCTGGACTTCACCTTGGATCGACCGGAACGCGGCGCGGATGATTCGCCGACGCGGGAAATGCCGCCGCGCGATGAGCCGACCGTGGAATCCGAGCTGATGAATTTCTCCGACGCGCCCACCGCGGAATCGCCGGCTCTGAAACCGACCGACCTTCGCGACCGGATATCCTCGAAGTTGGACAAGGTGAACAAGGCGGATCAAACCGCCGAGCTTTCGATCGACGATCTGGGCCTGGACCTCGATCATATGGAAGGCACCGCCAACGGCGCCTCGGTGAGCATTCCGCGTCTCGAAGAAACCGATCATCCCTCCGACGCGCCCACCATGGTCGCGGGTCTCGATGAAAAATCGCGGCGCATGATGGCGGAGGCCGAGAGCCGCGCGCGCGACAAGGACCTGACCGAGCTGGAGCGCGAATTGGAAGCTTCGTTCGTGGCCGATCTGGGTACCGACCAAGAGGAGATCAAGACCGCGGTTCTAGGTCCCGAGTCTGCCCCCACGGTGCAGATGCCGCGCGGCACTCAGGAGCCTACGGTGGCAGCACGCTTCAAGTCGCCGGAATACTCCGACGTTCAAGAGCCGGATCGGGCGGACGTCGATTCGACGTCGCGATTGCGCGGTCTCAACTCAGACAGCATCGACTTGGATCTGGACCGGCTTGCCAACGCGTTGGGATCCGGCGATACGGTGCAGCAGCCGCGCGCCGAAGATGAAGTGTTCTCGAACGAAGTGTTCGAGGGCAGCCAGCGCAACCGTCGCCTCGATCTGGATGTGGGCGAGGCGCTGAACGGCTCGGAAACCGCCGCCACCAACAAGCTGAAGGCGATTTCCAGCACCACGCGTACCAGCAAGATCAAGACCGAGGAGCTTGCGCTCCCCGAACTCGAGCCGGTGACCATGAGCGAGGTGGGAACCAAGCTGGATCTGGCGCGCGCCTACATGGACATGGGCGACCCGGAAGGGGCGCGCAGTATTCTCGAGGAAGTCGTCAGCGAAGGTTCCGCGAGCCAGAAACAGGAAGCCCAGCGGTTAATCGAGAATTTGCCCGGCTAGGAGCCTGTCTGCTTGTGAGCCATCCCGGCCGCCGAGTCGCCGCGATCATCGAGTATGACGGCACCGACTACGCCGGATGGCAGTCACAGGCGCACTCCAGCTCGATTCAGGATGCGGTCCAGGCCGCGCTTTCCTTTGTCGCGGGCCACCCGGTCGTTGCGATCTGCGCCGGGCGTACCGATAAGGGCGTGCATGCCGTGGGCCAGGTCATTCACTTCGACACTCATGCCCTACGTACGCCAAGAGCGTGGGTGTTGGGCGCCAATACCAGGCTGGCGCCCACCATCGCCCTGCAATGGGCCGGCGAGGTCACCATGGGCTTTCACGCGCGCCATCGGGCCGCGCGCCGGATTTATCGATACGCCATTTTGAACCGCAGCGCGCGCTCCGCCTTGCAGCGCACGCGGGCTGCGTGGGTCCATCGCCCGCTCGATGCCGCCGCCATGCATGCAGCCGCGCAGGCGCTGATCGGCGAACATGATTTTTCCGCATTCCGCTCGGTTCAGTGCCAATCGAAAACCACCATCAGGCGCGTCGATGCCATCGAGGTGACCCGCGAGGGCGACTACCTCTGGTTGCAAATTACCGCCAACGCCTACTTGCATCACATGGTGCGCAATATCGTGGGCACGCTGCTCGACGTGCAGCGCGAATCGAATCCCGGTGCGGCCATGACCCGGGTGCTGATGAGTGCCGATAGGCGGTACGCCGGCGCAACCGCACCGGCGGCAGGCCTGTACCTATGGCGCGTGGAATATCCGTCAAATTTTGGTATCCCGGCGCCCCAACCCCAAATTGGTTTAAACTAGCGCCATGTCCTGGTTTGAGCGAATCGTCCCATCGCGGATCAAAACTGAGCGCCGCACCCGATCGGTGCCCGAAGGGTTGTGGACCAAGTGTCCCGCTTGCGATGCCGTGCTGTACAAGGCCGAGATCGAGCGAAACCTGTACGTCTGCCCCAAGTGCAGCCACCACATGCGCATCAACGGGCGCGAAAGAGTGATGAAATTTCTCGATGCCGGATCGACCACGGAAATTGCCGCCAAGGTCGAGCCGGAAGATCCGCTGAAGTTCAAGGATTCCAAGCGCTACAAGGACCGGCTGGTGCAGGCTCAAAAGCAAACCGGAGAACGCGACGCATTGATCGTCATGGCGGGCAAGCTGGCGGGCCTCGATGTGGTTGCCTGTGCATTCGAGTTTCGCTTTCTTGGCGGATCCATGGGTTCGGTGGTGGGCGAGAAATTCGTGCGTGCCGTGGAACACTGCCTTGAGCATCGCATGCCCCTGGTCTGTTTCGCGGCCAGCGGCGGCGCCCGCATGCAGGAGGCCTTGTATTCGCTGCTGCAAATGGCGAAAACCAGCGCGGCCCTCAAGCGCTTGTCGGAAGCGCGACTGCCCTTTATTTCGGTCATGACGGATCCGACCACCGGTGGAGTATCGGCGAGTCTGGCCATGCTGGGCGACATCAATATCGGCGAACCGAAGGCATTGATCGGGTTCGCCGGTCCGCGTGTCATTCAGCAGACGGTGCGCGAAACCTTGCCGGAAGGATTTCAGCGCAGCGAGTTCCTGCTCGAGCACGGCGCGCTCGACATGATTGTCGACCGCCGCGAACTGCGCGATCGCATCGGCGCCATGCTGCGCCTCTTGAGCGGCAAAGAACCCGCAGCAGCCTAAGGGCAGACCGGCGATGCGGAGCCTCGAGCAGTGGTTGGCCTACCAGACCCAGGTGCACCCGCAAGCCATCGATCTGGGCCTGGATCGGTTGCAGGCCGTGCTCGAGCGGTTGGAATGGCGCCAGCCGCGGATCCCGGTCATCTCCGTCGCGGGCACCAATGGCAAGGGCTCGGTGAGCGCCTATTGCACGGCCATTTTGAGCGCTGCCGGCCTGAAGGTCGGTACTTTCACGTCTCCGCACCTGCGCGATTACCGCGAGCGCATCCGTGTTCATGACCGCCTGGTGCGCCCCGATGAACTGGTGGCGGCTTTCGAGAAGATCGAAGCGGCTCGCGGAACGGTGGCGCTGACCTTTTTTGAGTTCAATGCGCTGGCGGCCCTGTTGATCTTCGACGCGGCGGCTCTCGACGTCTGGGTGCTGGAAATCGGCATGGGCGGCCGGCTCGACGCCGTCAATGTGGTCGATCCGGACGTCGCCGTGGTCACCAGCATCGGACTTGATCACCAGGAATACCTGGGCAATACGCTCGAGGCCATTGCGGGCGAGAAAGCCGGCATTTTCCGGCCCGGACGACCCGCCGTGATCGGCGGGCGCGAGCCTTCGCCGGTTCTGGAAAGCATCGCCCGCGCGATGGGTGCGCCTTTGAAGCGGCTCGCCATTGAATACAATTACATCCTAGAAGGCTCAGGCTGGCGCTACCGCGGAACGCAGTGGAACCTGCCTCACCTGCCGGCGCCCGCACTCGTGGGCGATATTCAATTCGCCAATGCCGCCACGGCAATCGCAGCACTGGAGGAACTGGTCCCCCGCGTGAAGATCGCCGCCGCCGCCGTCGCGCAAGGGCTCACGCAGGTACGCCTGGTCGGCCGCTTTCAGGTGATCCAACCGGAAGCGGTCTCGCCGGGCTGGGTGCTGGACGTCGCGCACAATCCGGACGCGGCCCGCGTGCTGGCGCGCAATTTGAGCACCAATCCGATTGCCGGCCGGACCCTTGCGGTGTGCGGCATCCTGGGAGACAAGGACGCTTCGGGAATTGCGGCAATCTTGGCCGATTCGATCGATGAATGGTGGTGCGCGTCCCTCGACGGAGCCCGGGGACGAACCGGCGATGAGCTCGCGAATGAGGTGCGCGGCAAGGTAGCGGTCAGGGTGCACGCCGCGGTGAGCATACCCGCCGCCTGTGCCGCCGCTCTCGGGGTTGCGACTCCACTGGATAGAGTCGTGGTGTTTGGATCATTCCACGCGGTGGGTCCCGCGCTCGAGTGGCTCGAAACCGCCGGATTGCTGCCGCCCGCGGCGCTTCCCGAATATACTCCGCGCTAATGGATCGTCGCGTCAAAGAACGGCTCATCGGCGCATCGATCCTGGTCGCGTTCATCGTATTGGTTGTGCCGGAATTGCTGTCCGGACCGAAGCGCGCGGCGCAGTCGGCGCCTCAGCCGGCGGTCGCGCCGGAACCTACTCGACATGTCACGGTGGATTTAACCACCAGCAAAGCACCCGCGGGTGCCGAGGTCGAGGTCGAGCCCGTCCCCGCGCAAGGGTCACCCGCATCCCCGGGATCAGCGGCATCCCCGGGATCGACGGCATCCCCGGGATCGACGGCATCCCCGGGATCGACGGCATCCACGGGATCGATGGCATCGCCGGGATCAGCGGCATCCGCGGCTTCAGCACCGAGCACGGCCCAAGGCGCTGGGGCGCTTCCCGAACCACCGGCTCCCGTGGCGAGGTCCGCGCCCGCCACTTCCGCGCCCGCGGCATCCACGCCCTTGGCATCCGCGCCCTTGGCATCCGCGCCCGTTGAAACTACGGCGTCTTCCCCCATGTCTCCCCGTGCCGCCTGGGCGGTACAGCTGGGCAGTTTTGCCAATCGTACGAACGCTGAGAATCTATCCCGGCAGCTGAAAGGGCAGGGGTTCCCGGTGTATGTGTTGCCCGGTGGCTCAGGCACCTCGGCGCGGTACCGGGTTCGTGTAGGGCCCCTGCCGAATCGCGACGTCGCCGACCGGACGGCCGCCAAGCTCAAGTCCATTGGACATGATTCCAGCCTGGTGGCGCCGGCCGGCTGATTTCGCATTTTTGGCGGTTCACGACGGCGCGGGACCTCAGGTCCGGTAGAATGGGCATCTGACGCGGGGAGGCTAGCGATTGACCGGAGCAGACGTTCTTATCCTGTTGGTTCTGTTGGGGTCAACATTGATCGGTGTGCTGCGCGGCTTCATTCGAGAGGCGGTCTCAGTGGCTTTCTGGATTCTGGCCATCTGGTCAGCTTGGCAGTTCGGCCCCGTCATTGAGCCGCATCTGGGCGGTTTGCTCGCAGATCCGGCGGTCGCGCCGTGGGTCGGCCGCTTGGTGATTCTGATCCTGGTGCTTCTGCTGGGCTGGGTGGTGGGTATGCTGCTCAGCTACTTCACCCGCACCTTAGGATTGGGCCCGCTCGATCGGGTGATCGGACTTTTCTTCGGCATCGTGCGGGGCATGGTGCTCGTCGGGCTATTGGTCATCGGCGGTGAGCTGCTGCACCTGAATGACGAGGAATGGTGGGGCCAATCGAAGCTGGTTCCCTTCGGTGAGACCATCGGCGATTGGTTGCGGGCGATGGTGGGCGAGAAAGGCGAACCGTGGGCAAAGCTCGAGCGATTGACCGGAATTAAAGTCAGACCGAAGTAGCGGAGGTCTCTCATGTGCGGAATCGTCGGAATGGTCGGTACCAGTGCGGTCAATCAACGCATCTATGATGCGCTGACGGTATTGCAGCACCGGGGTCAGGATGCCGCCGGCATCATGACGGCGCAAGACGGAGAACTGTTCATGCGCAAGGACTCAGGACTGGTGCGCGACGTATTCCAGCAGAAGCACATGCTGAAGCTCAAAGGCAACATCGGTATCGGCCATGTGCGTTATCCCACGGCGGGCGCCGACAGTGCGCATGATGCGCAGCCCTTCTACGTCAACTCCCCTTACGGCATCTGCTTGGGCCACAACGGCAATCTGACCAATGCGCGCGAGCTCACCGAGGTACTGGTTCGCGAAGACCGCCGGCATCTGAACACCGGTTCCGATTCGGAAGTGCTGCTCAATGTGCTGGCATCGGAACTCGAGCGCGTGGGCACCCCCCGGGTCACCCCGGCGGACGTGTTCGCGGCAGCGAGCGCGGTCTATCGGCGCTGCCGGGGCGGATACGCCGTCACCGCCATGGTGATCGGCCACGGTATCTTGGGATTCCGCGACCCCAACGGCATCCGCCCGCTGGTGATCGGCAAACGCGAATCCAAGAAGGGCACCGAATGGATGCTGGCCTCCGAGAGCGTCGCGCTGGACATGCTGGGTTTTGACATGGTGCGGGACGTGGCGCCGGGCGAGGCTGTTTTCATCGACGAGCAGGGGCGTTTTTATGCGCAGCAATGCGTGGCGATGGCGCGCCACACGCCGTGCATTTTCGAGTACGTGTATTTCGCCCGTCCGGACTCGATCATCGACAACATTTCCGTGTACAAGGCGCGATTGCGCATGGGCGAGCGGCTGGCCGAGAAGATCAAGCGCGAACGGCCGCAGCACGACATCGATGTGGTCATCCCGATTCCCGACACCAGCCGCACCAGCGCCGTTCAAGTGGCGCAGTTACTCGGGGTCAAGTATCGCGAGGGCTTCATCAAGAACCGCTACATCGGCCGCACCTTCATCATGCCGGGGCAGGAGCAGCGCGCCAAATCAGTGCGCAGCAAATTAAATGCGATCGATCTGGAATTTCGCGGCAAGAACGTACTGCTCGTCGATGATTCCATCGTGCGCGGCACGACTTCGGCGCAAATCATCGACATGGCGCGGGAAGCCGGCGCCAGGAAGGTTTACTTTGCTTCCGCGGCGCCTCCGGTGCGCTACCCGAATGTGTATGGAATTGACATGCCGGATGCCTCGGAGCTGGTGGCCGCGGGGCGCACCGATGAGGAGGTGCGCGACATCATCGGCGCCGACTGGCTGATCTACCAGGACCTGGAAGACCTGGAGCATGCGGTTCGCCACGACAATGCGAACATCAAGGACTTCGATACTTCCTGTTTCTCCGGTGAATACGTCACCGGGGACGTGACGCCGGAGTATCTGCAGCGGCTGCAGCGCGAGCGGTCCGATGAGGCCAAGCAGCTGCGCCAACAGGGCGCGGGCCGTTCACTGAAGTCCGTTCGCATTCTGTAGACCTCCGCCGGAGTGATGGCCGGCTTGGGTTTCGGCACGAGTTATGCGCTTATTGGTGATTGCAACCCGCGAAGATCATCGGCTGCTGGTCCGTAAGCACGTCGAGATCCAATGGCCTGACGCGGCCATCGTCGAACACATGCTGGGGGTCGAGCCGAAACTGGACGAGGATTTCGCCGCCGTCGGTTTCGACGCCGTGATCATCGTGGGCGCCCCGCCGACCGCCGCCGCGGCGGAATTTGCCCAGGCCCAAGCCGCCAAGGCGGAGTTTGCCCCGATTTTGCTGCTGCTCCTCGAGGATGCGCCCGATCCCGAGCCGCCCGCCGTGGCGGGGCTGCGGCGCCTGTACGGCCGCAAAATCGACCGCGAACGGCTGCTCAAGCTGATCGTTACCTCATCCAATGACCATCGCAAGTCCCTCGCCCTGTTGCGTGCGCATCCGCAATTCGAAAACCGCTATCGTTTCGGCACCGTCATGATCCGCGGCCATCGCTGCATCCGGCAGGTCGGCAGCGGCGGCATGTGCAAAATCTATCTTGCCGAGAGCGAGCGCGCCGGGACACTGGTGGTGCTGAAAGTCTTCAGCCAGGTGCCGGATGTGTCCGAACGTTTCGTCAGCTTCGATCGGTTCCTGCAGGAATATGAAATCGTGGCGGGCCTGAATCACAAAAACATCGTCCGCATCTACGATTTGGGCGTTGCCGACGATCATGCGTATATCGCCATGGAGCATTTCCCGGCAGGCGACCTGCGCCAGCGAATGAAGCGGCCGCTCACACCGGCCACTGCCTTGCAGTTCTTGGAGCAGATTGCCAGCGCACTCGAGGCCATTCATTCGGTGGGTGTGCTGCACCGGGATCTGAAGCCGGCCAATGTGATGCTGCGTCCCGACGGCACCGTCAGTTTGATCGATTTCGGATTGGCCAAGGCGAACGAAAATGAGATCTCCCTGACCGGCACGCGCGAAATCTTCGGCACGCCTTACTACATGAGCCCCGAACAGGGTCATGCGGAGATCATCGATGCGCGCAGCGATTTGTACAGCCTGGGGGTCGTATTCTACGAAATGCTCATCGGCCGCAAACCTTTCAGCGGCGCGACGGCCATGGAAGTCATCTACAAGCACAAGCGTGCCGACCTGCCGGAAATAGCGCGCGAGTTCGCAAGCTATGAGGGACTGCTGCGCGGCTTGCTGGCGAAGTCGCCCGACAATCGATTTCAGTCGGCGAAGGATTTGCTCACCGCGATCCGGGCCCTGAAAGTCCCGGCATGACATCGCTCTGCGCCGAGTTTGCGCATCCGTTGCTGCGCGTGCCGACCCCTGAGGCCTGGCTCGCGGAAGCCTGCCGCCGTCCCGATATATTGCTGATCGATCATGCGAACTGCGAGAAGAAGGCCGCTTCCACCGCGCTCAGTTTGATGTTCGCGTATGCAGAAGATCTCGAGTTGGGGGGCAAGATGTCGCGGCTTGCGCGCGAGGAACTCCGTCACTTTGAACAGGTCGCCAAGATGATCGGGGCCTTGAACATCGTACCGCAGCGCTTGGCGCCGGGACGCTACGCCGCCGGCGTGCGCCGGTTGGTGGCGAGCAGCGAGCCGCAACGGGAGATCGACCTGATGATTTGCGGCGCCTTCATCGAGGCGCGTTCCTGCGAGCGTTTCGCGGCACTGGGCGAAACCATCGATGCCCCGTTGCGCGGCTTCTTCCGCGGCCTGCATGAGGCCGAAGCACGGCACCACCGGCTCTACTTGAATCTCGCGGAACGTGCCGCGGCGCGTGCGGGCGTCACATTGAGGGAGCGAATCGCGCAGTTCGCTGCGCTCGAAGCGCAGTTGATCGCGAGCCCGGATCCGGTGTTTCGCTTTCATTCAGGACCGCCGGGTCCTCCTCGAGAAGACAGCCTCCTAGGCGCGCTCGAGTGATTGCAGCTGGGGACCGTCATGATCCCAGCGCAGCACGCTGCCCTGGTCGTACCAATCGCCCAGCACGATGCGTGTTCGCGGCCTGCCGTCCACTTGCAGGGCATGAATGGCCGGGCGGTGGGTATGGCCGTGCAGCAGCGTGGAGGTGGCGGCGGCTCTCAATGCCATCGCCACGCTGTCGGCATTGACGTCGGTGATGGCGTATTCCATGGCGGCGGTATGCGCCTGGCTGCCGGCGCGCGCGGCGCCCGCGAGCGCGCGGCGCGCGTCCACCGGCAGGTCGAGGAATTGCCGCTGCCAGTCGGCATCTCTCACCGTGGCGCGCAACCGCTGATAGGCTCGGTCGTCGGTGCAAAGCGCATCGCCATGCATCACCAGCACCGCCTCGCCGTACAGCGTGACGATCAGGGGGTCAGGCAGGAGCTCGGCGCCGCTCATTTCACAGAATCGCGACGACAGCAGGAAATCCCGATTGCCGTGCATGACGAAGCAGGGCACGCCGCTCGAGGTCAGGGCGCGCAATCCGGCGATCGCCGCCGACTGCGCCGGATCCGGCGCATCATCTCCGATCCAGGACTCGAACAGATCGCCCAGGATGTACAGCGCTTCCGCGCTTCGGGCCTCGCCCTGCAGAAAACCCAAGAATTGCTCGATGATTCGCGGTCGGCTGGCGTCGATGTGCAAATCCGAGATGAACAGCGTGGCCACGCGGAAATCGGGCAGTCTTCAGGAACTGGGCACGCGCTCGATCTTCTGGATGATGACGGGCTGCAGCGGCGTCTCCTCCTTCAGGATTCCATGCGACCCGGTGGCGACATTGCCGATCTTATCGACCACATCCATGCCGGAGATCACCCGCCCAAAAACCGCATAACCCCATCGGGTCTGCTGGGGATCCAAGGCGGCGTTATCGTTGAGGTTCACGTAGAACTGGGCATTGCCGGCGTGCGGCTCCCCGGTGCGCGCGAGTCCCACGGTGCCGCGTATATTGCTCAGGCCGTTGCCCGATTCGTTGACCACGGTCGCCGCAGCGGGCTTTGGGGTGTAGTCGGCATTGAAGCCGCCGCCTTGAATGACAAAATTGGCAACCGCGCGATGAATCAGGGTGTTGGTGTAGTGCCCCTTGTCCACATAGGCCAGGAAGTTCGCCACGGTGAGCGGCGCACGTTCGGCGTTCAATTCGATCGTAAAATTCCCCAACGAGGTGAACACCTGTACTTGCGGCGACACGACCGCGACCGAGGGCTTGGCAGGAGTTTTCGAATCAGGCGCAGCGGCGGCCGAGGCGGTTCCCTGCGAAGCCATGGCCAGCAATCCGAACACCAGTAATAGCTGTTTCATACGTTGGATTCTACTCGAATAGGTACAATCTTGAGATATGTCCTTAAACCACGAGACGCCGGTCATCACGCGGTTCGCTCCGAGTCCCACCGGCTCGCTGCACCTCGGTAACGCTCGCACCGCGCTTTTCAGCCATCTTTGGGCCCGCAAGACCGGCGGGAAGTTCATTCTGCGGATTGAGGACACGGATTCCGAGCGCAGCCAGCCGCGGTTCCGCGACCAGTTGATGGCCGACATGCGCTGGCTGGGCCTGGACTGGGACGAAGGGCCGGATATCGGCGGTCCCACGGGTCCTTACTCGCAAGCGGAACGGGGCGAATTCTATCGGGAGCGGTTTGCGCAGCTGGCGGTGCGCGATCTGGCCTATCCCTGCTACTGCACGGCAGAGGAGCTGGAGCTGTCGCGAAAGCTGCAAAGAACCTCCGGCAGGCCGCCGCGCTACGCAGGCACCTGCCGCGGGCTGACGGCGGCGCAGCGCGCCGAGCGGGAAGGCCGCGGCCTGAAGCCCACGCTGCGATTTGCCGTGCCCGCCGACCGGACCGTCGAGTTTATCGACGCCGTGCACGGACCGCAGCGGTTCGCTTCCAATGATATAGGCGACTTCATCATTCGCCGCGAAGACGGCACGCCGGCGTTCTTCTTCTGCAATGCCGTCGATGACTCCGCCATGGGCGTGACGCAGGTATTGCGCGGCGATGACCACCTGACCAACACGCCGCGACAAATCATGCTCTTGGACGCTCTGGGCATGAGAACTCCTGCGTACGGCCATATCGGGCTGCTGGTCGGAGAGGATGGCGCACCCTTGTCAAAACGGCACGGCAGCGCCAGCGCCCATGAGTTTCGCGAGCGAGGTTTCTTGAGCAGCGCGGTGTTGAACCATTTGTTTCGTCTCGGACACGCCAGCGATATCGACGGCTGGCTGCCCGCGGCCGAGATGCCGGCTCATTTCCGGCCGGAGCACCTCGGACGAGCCCCGGCGCGCTTCGAGGAGTCGCAATTGATGCACTGGCAGAAGGAATCCTTGGCGCGCATGTCCTCGGCGGATATCCGTGCCTGGCTGGCTGCGGACGACCCGCTCGAGTTCATCGAGCTGATGCGCCACAACGTCGTATTGCCGCAGGATGCGATTCCCTGGCGCGCGGTGGTGCAGGGCGAACTTGGGCCGCTGGGCCCCGAGGAGCAGCGGATTGTCTCGGCGGCAGGCGCTCAGTTTTTCGCGGCCGCGGTGCTGGCCTATGAAGAGTCGAGCGCCGACTTGAAGACACTCACCAAACTGCTCAAGGAACGCACCGGGCGCAAGGGCGCGGAGCTGTTCATGCCCTTGAGAGTGGCCTTGACGGGGCAGGCGCATGGTCCGGAACTTGCCCCGCTTCTTAAATTGATGTCGCCGCAAACAGTCAGGCTTCGGCTGCAATCGCATGCTCAAAATCCATAACTCTTTGACCGGCGAAAAAGAGGAGTTCAAGCCTCTTCTTCCCGATGAAGTCCGCATGTATGTCTGCGGCATGACCAATTACGACTATATCCACGTCGGGCATGCCCGGATGCTGGTGGCATTCGATTTGGTTCAGCGCTATTTGCGTTCGCTGGGTTACAAGGTGACCTACGTGCGCAACGTCACGGACATCGACGATAAGATCATCGAGCGCGCGGCCGCGAACGGCGAGAATTGGGCGGATCTGGCGCAGCGCTTCACCGTGGCCATGCACGAGGATTGCAAAACACTGGGACTTCAAGAGCCGGATCTGGAACCGCGAGCCACGCAGTACATCGGTCCGATCATCGACATGATTCAGACCTTGATGGACAAGGGTTATGCCTACGCGGCCGGCAACGGCGATGTGATGTATTCGGTGCGAAAGTTCCCGAATTATGGCCGGCTCTCGGGCAAGAAGATCGACGATTTGCGCGCCGGCTCGCGCGTACGGATCGACGAAGCCAAACTCGATCCGCTCGATTTCGTGCTCTGGAAGCATGCGAAACCGGGAGAACCCTCGTGGGCCTCACCCTGGGGCGCCGGGAGACCCGGCTGGCACATCGAATGCTCGGCGATGTCAACGAGCCTGCTGGGAAGCTATTTCGATCTGCACGGCGGCGGCGAAGACTTGAAATTTCCGCACCATGAGAATGAGATCGCTCAATCCTGCGCGGCGTGCGACTCGCCCTTCGTGCACGTGTGGATGCACAACGGTTTCGTGCGCGTCAACGAAGAGAAAATGTCGAAATCGCTGGGAAATTTCTTCACCGTGCGCGATGTGCTCAAAACACTGCGCGATCCTGAAGTCTTGCGCTTTTTCCTGCTGAGCAGCCACTATCGCGGTCCGATCAACTATTCCGCCGCGCAGCTCGTTCAGGCCGACGAGACATTGCTCGGCCTGTACCGGGCGCTGAAAGACGCCCCAACCTCAGGGTCGGTCGACGCCGCTGAAGTGGCACGGTTCCGCGACGCCATGGACGACGACTTCAACACACCGGAGGCGCTGGCTGTGATTCAGGGCGTGGCGCGCAGCTTGAATCTTGCGAAAGCCGCGGGCGATCCCCGCAAAGCGGCCGTGGCGGCGGCCACGCTTCGATCCCTCACCGCAACACTCGGGGTGTTGCAGCAAGATCCGGACACTTACCTGAAGCGAAGCGCCGTGAACAAGGGGTTGTCCGATGAGGAGGTTGAGGGGCTATTGTCTTCACGGCGGGCTGCGCGAGGCGCGAAGGATTTTGCGGAGTCGGATCGGATCCGAGATCTGCTGACGGCAGCGGGTATCGTTCTCGAGGATAAGGCGGGGGGGCGCACGGAATGGCGGCGCGCTTGAAGGCGCCGCCATTCCAGCGCCGTTTGGCGCCTAGTCGTAGCGGCGTGAGGCGAAGATGCCTACCGCCAGCCCCACGATTGCCGCGATCCCAATCACTTGCCAGGGGTTATCGCGGACAAACGTATCGGTCTTCCTGCCCACTTGCTGTGCCTGATCGCGGAGCTGCGTCGCAGTATCGGCCATCGCGCTTTGGGCCGCCGCCAAGGCGATCCTAACCTTCGCCCTAACTTTTGCGATATCGGGCGTGTCGACGTTCTTCAAGGCTCTGGTCAGATCCTCGACGTTATCGAGGAAGTTCTTGACGTGACCGTTGGTGGCGTCGTTGACGCTGCGTGCGGTGTCTGAGACGGTGTCTGATACTGATGGCATCTCGCGCTCCTTGGGGATTCTAGGCCTGCCGGGGTTCTAGACCCGCCGGCCCAGACTCATCAGGAAAGTGACCACTGCGCCGATCAAAAACACGATGAATAAGATCTTGGCGATGCCGGCGGCGCCGGCTGCGATCCCGCCGAAACCAAAAAACGCGGCGATCAGCGCGATTACGAAGAAAACCACGGCATAGTGAAGCATTTCACACCTCGAATAACGACAGCAGCGGCCTGCGGGGTACCGGAAGTATCGAGAACCCGGATCTTCAAAGAAGTCGGTGAGGGACCTCGTTCGGCGTAGGACTTAGCCCACGGTTTGTATCCCGCGCTCCGCTCCGGCACAGCCATGCGATTTGTTCCGACGGTGAGTTTCGGTCCGTAGCCGATGCCCAGAACGACGGCGATCCTCGATGTTTACGCCACGTCCACTCATCCGGAGGCTGATATGGCACGAAAATACAGCAAAGCGAGCCAAAAAAAGGTCGAGAAGGTCATGCGGGAACGCAACGCGGGCACCCTTCGCAGCGGACGCTCCGGGAAGAAGGTGACGAGCCGCAAACAGGCGATCGCCATCGGCCTTTCCGAGGCAAGGCGCGAAGGCAAAAAGGTTCCCAAGAAGAAGGCGATGATTGCCTGAATCGGCGGGTTGATGAGGCTACCGCCGGAGTCGTTCCCGCCGTATGCTACGGCATGGACGCACGAAATCATCTCTCCTTCCTGCAGCTGCGCTCGCTGGTCAAGAAAAGCGGCGAGATGGAGCTGTCGCTGGTTACCACATCGATCCCGAAGCCTGAAGCCGATGAGATCATGGTCAGGATCGACGCGGCCCCCATCAACCCGTCGGATTTGGGGCTGCTGCTGGCGAACGCCGACTGGAGCCAGGCGAAGCCGTCGGGCACCTCGCAGCATCCGGTGGTCACCGTGTCCATCAGCGCCAACGCCGTGCAGGCCCTGGCCGCGCGCGTCGATATATCCATGCCGGTGGGCAACGAAGGGGCGGGCTTGGTCGTGGAGGCCGGGTCCTCTGCGGCCGCTCAGGCGCTGGTTGGCAAGACCGTGGCGGTATTGGGCGGCGCCATGTATTCCCAGTATCGATGCGTCAAGGTGAATCAATGCCTGGTGTTGCCGGACGGAGCGAGTGCGGCCGACGGGGCGTCCTGTTTCGTCAATCCGCTGACCGCACTGGGAATGATCGGCACCATGCGCCGGGAAGGCCACAAGGCCTTGGTGCATACGGCCGCCGCATCCAACCTCGGGCAGATGCTGAATCGGCTTTGCCTCGCTGACCGGATCGGTCTGGTGAACATCGTACGCAAACAGGAGCAAGAGGATATTTTGAAGGCCGCGGGTGCCGTGCACGTGTGCCGGACGGACTCGGCGACGTTTCAGAAGGACCTGACCGATGCCTTGGCGGCGACGGGCGCGACCATCGGCTTCGATGCCATCGGCGGCGGCCCGCTCGCCGGCCAGATCTTGGGTTGCATGGAGGCGGCGGTGAATCGAAGCGTCACCGTCTACAGCCGGTACGGCTCGACCACACACAAGCAGGTGTACCTATACGGCGCACTGGACATGAGCCCCGCCGTGCTCAATCGCAACTATGGCATGGCCTGGGGCATCGGCGGCTGGCTGTTGACTCCCTTTATCGAGAAGATCGGGCCGCTGGCCTTTCAGGAGCTGAAGGACCGCGTGGCGCGCGAACTCAAAACGACTTTTGCCAGCCATTATTCGAAGGAAATCTCCCTCGCCGAAGCGCTGCAGCCCGACATCATCGCCGGCTATTCCCGGCGCGCCACCGGGCAAAAGTATCTCATCAACCCCAACAAGGGCCTTTGACCTCAAGTACGCTGGGCGCCCGCCAGAAAGCGCGGCGGCGTTCGGGCGTGCGCAGCGGCCTCGAATCCTGAGCCGAGCTTGATGAGCTTGGGCTCGCTGAAGGCCGCGCCGAAAAAAGACAGTCCGATCGGCAGCCCACGAAAGAGGCCGGCGGGAACCGTGATGTGCGGGTAGCCGGCGATTGCAGCGGGCGAGGAACACCCTCCGCCATCGGAATCGCCGTTGACAGGATCGATCAGCCATGCCGGACCTGAGGTGAGCGTCACCATCGCGTCCAGTTTGTGCTCGGCCAACACCGCGTCGATGCCTTGGCTGCGCGTGGCCTTGAGGCATGCCGCACGCGCCTCCTGGTACGCCTTGTCGGTGAGCGCGCCCTTGGCCTCGGCTTGCCGCAACAATTCCTGGTCGAAGAGCGGCATTTCGGTGTCCCGGTGCGCTTCATTGAATCGGATCAGCGCGCCGAGGGAGCGCACGGGAAATGCCGGCGGCAGGCGCCGCAAGTAAGCGTTCAAGTCCGCCTTGAATTCATACAACAGCACCTCCTGTTCGGGGCCGCCGGTCGAGCCGTGCAGCGGCAGATCCGCAGGATCGACGATCACCGCGCCGGCACCTTTGAGCGTTTCGATGCAGGTGTCGAGAAAGCGGTTCAAGGGGGCATTGTCGGCGAAGAATTTGCGCGCGATCCCTAGCCGCGCTCCATTCAAGCCATTCGGATCGACGTACCGGACATAGTCGGTCTCAAAACGGTCACCCACCGCCGCGCTGGCCGCGTCGGCGGCATCGAGGCCCGCCATGACTCCGAGCATGAGCGCGGCATCGCGAACGCTGCGGGTCAATGGACCGGCCGTATCCTGGCTGTGCGAAATCGGCGCGATGCCGCGCCGGCTGACGAGGCCGACGGTGGGCTTCAAGCCCACGATGCCGTTGACCGATGCCGGGCTGACGATGGATCCGTCGGTCTCTGTGCCGACCGCGATGGCGCACAGATTCGCCGAGACAGCGACCGCGGAGCCGGAACTCGAACCCGAGGAGGTCCGGTCGAGGGCATAGGGGTTGCGGCATTGGCCGCCGCGGCCGCTCCAGCCGCTGATGCTGTGGGTCGAACGGAAATTGGCCCACTCGCTCAAATTCGCCTTCCCCAAGATCACCGCGCCCGCCGCTCTGAGACGCGCGACCAGCGGCGCATCCGCCGGGGCGTACCAGCCTTGCAAGGCCAAGGAGCCCGCGGTCGACATCATGTGATCGGAGGTCTCGACATTGTCTTTGATGAGAATCGGAACGCCGTGCAGCGGGCCGCGGGAACCGCGCGACCGGCGTTCGGCATCGAGGCCGGCGGCGATTTCCAGCGCGCGCGGATTGGTTTCAATCACCGCCCCCAGGTTAGGGCCGCGCCGATCCAGCCTCTCGATCTTCGCGAGATAATTTTGCGTCAGCTGCTGCGAAGTCAACCGGCCATCGGCAAAGGCCGCAGCGATGTCTCCGAGCGACAACTCTTCCAGCGGATCGGACGGCGCATGAGGCGGGGGATTTGCAGTACTCGGCGCGGTCGGTTCGGCGCCGGCGGTTGCGGCGCCGGCGGCCGCGGCCACCGCTGCCGCAGCCAAAAATTCGCGTCTGTCCATCGGTTGATTTTCCCACTTACGTTGGTTCTAGAGCGTGCCCAGCCTCGAGACTTCGTAGTTCGCGAGAAATGCCGGCCACGGCAAGGATACGGCGGCCGCGCCTGCATGTCACTGCGCAATCTCGTGCGCTCAACGAGTCATCGATGTGGCTGGTGTTTCGTCAATGAGATCGAGGTGGTGGCGCCCGGCGATACGGCCGGCCGGTCTTAAGGGGAATCGATAAACCGTGCATAATGGATCCCAAGCATTCGAGTGAGCCTCGCGGGCCATCGAGGAGCGCGGATGCAAGTGACCCGACCATCATGCCTGCACGAGGAGTCATCACATGAGTCGTACTGCCCTTGTACTTGGTTTTGCACTGGCGATCTTGAGCGCCGGCGCCGGCGCGGCGGACGCCGGTAAGTATTCAGACACGATTTCGTTGTTCAAAAATGCCGGCGAGAGCGGCGCCTTTTTTCAGAACAGCTATGCGTATGCCGTGTTCCCCAACATCGGCGAGGGTGGACTCATCGTCGGCGGCGCCTTTGGCAAGGGCCGGGTCTACATGAACGGGCAGGTTGTGGGAGATACCACGATGAAGCAACTGAGCGTCGGATTTCAGGCCGGCGGCCAAGACTACAGCCAAATTATTTTTTTCCAGGACAAACGCGCACTCGATCAATTCCAGTCCGGCAAGTTCGAGTTCTCGGCCGGGGCGAAAGCTATCGCAATCACCGCCGCCGCCAATGCCAGCGCCGGTACCAACGGCGTCACCTCGGGAGCCAGCGGCGGTAAGCGGGACGCGGCCACCGAGGGTGCTTATAATGACGGCATGGCGGTGTTCACGATCGCCAAGGGCGGCTTGATGTATGCAGCCGCTCTGGCAGGCCAGAAATTTACTTATAAAGCTCGCGGACCCGGCTGACCGATTCCAGCAGCGCCCAGGTTGAGGGGGAAACGATGACGACGCGCCGCAGAAACGCACCGCAGAGTGCGTATATCGCCTTATCCTTGGCGATGCTGGTGGTCGGCTTGACGAGCGGTTCTACGCACGCCGCCGAGCCGAATGGAAAACCCGTCGACGGTGCGCGAATTGCCAATGCGGATGCAGAGCCCGGCAATTGGCTTTCCTATGGCCGCACCTACAGCGAGCAGCGCTTCAGCCCCCTGACCCGCATCAACGACAAAAACGCCCGAAATTTGGGTCTTGCCTGGTTCGCGGACCTCGACACCAATCGCGCCCAGGAGGCGACGCCGCTCATCGTCGATGGCGTGATCTATGTGTCCACCGCTTGGAGTCTGGTCAAAGCCTATGACGCGCGATCAGGCCGAGAGATTTGGGCCTATGATCCGCAGGTGCATCGCGAACTGGGGCTCAATGCCTGCTGCGACGTCGGGAATCGCGGAGTGGCGGCATGGAATCACAAGATTTTCGTCGGTGCCTATGATGGACGCCTGATTGCATTGGATGCTGCCACTGGAACTCCGGTGTGGAGCACGCTGACCGTGGATGCCTCCAAACCCTACACCATCACGCAGGCACCCCGGGTCATCAAGGGCCGCGTGATCATCGGAAACAGCGGCGGCGAATATGGCACCCGCGGTTACATCTCCGCCTACGATGCTGAAACCGGCAAATTGGTGTGGCGTTTCTTCACCGTGCCGGGCGATCCGTCCAAGCCTTTTGAAAATGCGGCCATGGCGCGTGCGGCCAAGACGTGGTCGGGAGAGTGGTGGAAGCTCGGCGGCGGCGGTCCGGTATGGGATGCGATTTCGTTCGACCCGGCGTTGAACCTGCTCTACTTCGGCGTGGGCAACGGCGTGCAGTGGGCACGCTCGGCACGCAGCGCAGGTACCGGCGACAACCTGTACCTGGCCTCGATCGTTGCGCTGAATGCCGATACCGGCGAATACGCCTGGCACTATCAAGCCACACCCGGCGAGGAGTGGGATTTTGACGCCGTTCAGCAATTGATCCTTGCCGACCTGAAGGTGGGCGGCAAAACCCGGCATGTGCTGATGCAGGCAAACAAGAATGGATTTTTCTACGTGCTGGATCGAAAAACCGGTGCGCTGATTTCCGCCAAGGCGATCGTGCCGGTCAGTTGGGCCAGCGGTGTGGATATGAAGAGCGGGCGCCCGATTGAGAGCAAGGACGCTCGCTACAGTGAGACGGGCAAACCTGTCGACGTGAAGCCAGGCCCCTTGGGCGCGCACAATTGGCAGCCGATGGCGTTCAATCCCACCACGGGTTTGGTCTACATCCCCGCACAACAGGTACCGATCACCTACCTGCCGCTGCCCAGCCTTCCCATCGCTCCGCTCGGCTGGAATCTCGGTGTCGGGCTGGCCTCGATGCCGGCGCAGGACCAAGGCTTCTTGCTCGCCTGGGATCCGCTCCATCAGCGTGAGGCTTGGCGTGTGACCTACAAGGGCCCTTGGAACGGCGGGGTCGTGACCACGGCGGGCAACATCGTGGCCCAGGGAGACGCCGCCGGAAATTTCAATGTGTATCGCGCGGACAGCGGCGAGAAGCTGTGGTCCATGTTCGCCCAGTCGGGGATCATTGCGGCGCCGAGCACCTTCGAGGTGGGCGGCGAACAATACCTGGCGGTGTTGAGCGGCTGGGGCGGCAGCTATGCGCTGAGCGGCGGCAAGGCCGCGGCCATGTCAGGAAATTTACGCAACGTCAGCCGCCTGCTGGTTTTCAAACTGGGCGGCACGGCGGTACTGCCGCCTTTGGAGCCCCGGGTGATGGTCATCAATCCGCCGCCCGAACCCGCCGATGCGGCATCCGTGGCGCACGGTGAACCCTTGTACGATCAGTACTGCAGTGCATGTCACGGCGAGCATGCCGTCGGCGGCGGGGTCGTCCCGGATCTGCGCGCCTCGAATTTCCTGGCGATGGACTTTTTTTATAATATTGTCCTGGACGGTACTCTCAAGGATGCCGGTATGGCGTCTTTCAAGAGCGCTCTGAGCCGCGATGATGTCACGGCGATCCGCAACTTCGTCATCCACCGCGCCAACCAAGACGGTAAGAACGCCGCCCCGGCTGCCCCGTAAACCCCGCGTTTTTCCCGATCGTCAGAAAGACCTGACACGCGTTCAATCGTTGCAGGGATGGCGCGGCGCGGCGATTCGCCGCAGGATCCCCACGCATCAAGCACTAGCGGCTTCGCTCTCAAGGCGTCAAAACAAGGGGTATGACATGGGTCGCGGAATTCTACTTTGGATGCTGGGCGTTCCTCTTCCGATCATCCTTCTGCTGGCGATGTGTTCTCATACCTGAAGGAGGCCATCGTGGACCAAACAATAGCTCCGGGAGCCGCCGTTACGCCGGTATTCACCGGCAAGTCCGCGGTGTCATGGCCGGCCATTTTCGCCGGCGCGGTCATCGCGACGGCGGCAACCTTGATTCTGATGGTGCTCGGTTCGGGCGTGGGCCTGGCATCAATTTCACCTTGGAGCAACCACGGCGTCGCTGTCACGACTTTCGCCGTCACCGGCGCCATTTGGCTGATCCTGACGCAGTGGATTTCGGCCGGACTCGGCGGCTACATTGCCGGCAGACTGCGCACGCGATGGGTGGGTACCCACACGCACGAGGTCTTTTTCAGGGATACCGCGCATGGACTCATTACCTGGGCTGTGGCCACGGTATTCGTGGCGATCCTGCTGTCGAGTTCCGTCAAGTCGGGCGTTGGCGCGGCCGGCGGCGTGCTGGAGGCGGATCGTGCCCATCTGGTGGATCAGGCCGCTGCGCGCGCCGGCGTCTCGCAAGCCGAGGCGCAAGCGCGCGTGGACGCCTTCATCGCCTCGCTGATGCAAGCCCCACAAGCCCCCGAGAAGTTGAAAGCCGATGCTGACGCGGCTCGAAAGGCCGCCGCGAAGACCTCCATCTTCCTGGCGTTGTCCATGTTGGTGGGCGCCTTTATTGCCAGCGTCGCCGCGGCTCTCGGCGGGCGCCTTCGAGACGAGCACATCTAGTCTGCCGGAAGGAGGAGTGATGGACTCAGCACACAAGTTGAACGAGTTGTTCGATCAGACCGAGAAATTGCTCGCCAAGCTGGCCGATGAGCGCGGCCCGGATATCCAGGCATTGCGAGAACGGCTCAATCAGTCGATGACGCGGACCCGGGAAGCTCTCAAAGAAAGCCATCCCTCGAACGAGAGAGATTCCCCCGAGCATGTGAAAGTACGGCACGTCGCTGCTTCGCTGAATGACTATGTGCGCAACTATCCTTGGGTGGCGCTGGCGACCGGTGTGTTGGTGGCTTCGACCATCGGAATTCTGTCGACCAGCGCGACGCGGCGCTCTATGCATCACTGACCGCCGCACGGTCGGAGAGTGCTCTTAATCGCGATTCGGCGCGCGATTGCCCGCCGCGGGATCCTAAGGTTCCAGCCTGCGCGAAGTGCGCGCTTCCTAAGGACAACCCCCAGGTCAATCGATTAAGATTCCCCGACATGACGAATTCTCCGCCACCGTTGGACGGCGTAACCGTTCTGGACTTCTCTCACGCCCTTGCCGGGCCCTATTGCACCATGCTGATGGCGGCGTACGGCGCCAAGGTCATCAAGGTCGAAGGCCCGGAAGGAGACATCGGGCGTACCTGGGGACCGCCGTTCCACGGCGCCGATGCGGCCTATTTCGTGGGCCTCAACAGCGGCAAACAAAGCCTGGCGATCGACCTGAAGACCCCGGAGGGACTCGCTGCCTGCCGCAAGCTGGCTGCAAACGCTGACATCCTGGTCGAGAATTTCAGGCCGGGCACGATGAATCGTCTCGGATTGGATTACGCCTCATTGTCCGCGGCGAATCCGCGGCTCATCTATGTGTCGATATCCGGCTACGGCCAGACGGGGCCGAGGCGTCTGGAACCTGCCATGGATCTGATCATCCAGTCGGCCTCGGGGCTGATGAGCATCACGGGAACGGCCGCGGGCGAAACCGTCAAAACCGGACACTCGATTGCCGATATCACAGCGGGTTTGTTCTCGCTCATCGGCGCGATGATGGCCATCGAAGCACGTCACCGCACGGGACGGGGTCAATTCGTGGATGTCTCCATGATGGATACCGTCATGTCGACCATGCTGCCAAGCTTTGCCCGCTATCTGGCGTCCGGCATCGTTCCCAAGCCCATGGGAACCCTGTTCGAGGGCATCGTTCCTTATCGAAATTTCGTGTGCGCAGACCGGGAGATCACGCTTGCCGTGGCGAGCGACAAGCTGTGGAAGAGTTTCTGCGAAGCGATCGGCAGGACCGATCTCGCGGAGCACGCCGATTACAAGACCAACCCGCTGCGCGTGAAGAATCGCAGTGTTCTGGAGCCGGTCTTGGAAGCCATGTTCCGTTCACGCCCAGCTGTGCACTGGGTCGAACTGCTCGGCAGGCACGGCGTGCCCGCCACGGTGGTGCGGAATCTCAAAGAGGTCATTGAGGATGCGCAGACGAGCGCCCGCAACATGACGCCTACCGTGGAACATCCGGTCGCCGGTCCGATTCAAGTGGTCGGCGTCCCGGTCCAGCTGTCGGAAACGCCAGGCCGCATCGGCTCCGCCTCGCCCCTGCTGGGGGCGGATACCGCCTCGATCTTGGGCAGCATCCGCGAGACCAAGGCGGCGAACGACTCCACGGCAGGATGAGGTAACTTGGGCACCGACCTGCTACGATTGCCGCCCGCTCGAGACCCAACGATTCCCGGGGTGTAGCTCAGACTGGTAGAGCGCTACGTTTGGGACGTAGATGTCGCAGGTTCGAATCCTGTCGCCCCGACCAATGACCATTGGGCACGAATAGAACGACGTGCCGAAATGGCTCTGGATCGGAACCACGACGGACAGGATAACGCCCGAAGGGCGGCCCCGGAAGGGGTGAGGCCGCAGGCCGAATAATCCTGTCACCCCGACCAAGATCATAGGGCACGAATGGAACGACGTGCCGAAATGGCTCTGGATTGGAGCCACGACGGACAGGATAACGCCCGAAGGGCGGCCCCGAAGGGGTGAGGCCGCAGGCCGAATAATCCTGTCACCCCGACCACTAAGAGGCTGCCCGGCCGCTGACTAAACTGAGATCGTCGTGCCGTCGAACTTGGTGAACGTAAAGCCATTGAAGGGCTCATTATAAATGGGCCGCTGATCGCGCAGGATGCTGATGGCGACTGCCTCGCCGAGCAGGAGCGCCTGCTCGGCGTCCGAGCGCCAGTGCACACCTGCCATGTCACGGCCCTGGGCGACGTTGTCGGCTAGCTTGTTGAGTTCACCGCCCAACGTGATTTGCCCCGCATCGGCGCCCGTGTAGGGAACCAAGGACTGACCATCGTTTGAAGCGACGACGGGACTCGCGATCACGAAGGTTTCGTTGAAGAAAGCCTTCAGCGCGGTGACGCATGCGCCGGCGATCGCACCGTGGGCCTCAGGATAAGAAGGATGCGCCGGATTTCCTTCAGGGAAGGCAGCCGGAAGCAGGTACGTGCCATATTTGGAGAAGATCTGGCCAACTGCATGAGAGTTCAGTACCCCAGAATGTAAGGGGTAGCTTGCAGTTCCGGTCATGGTGTTGTGAACGAGGCCTCCATATGCAATCGGACGCAGGGCTCGATGCACGAACCATTTTTGGTAAAAACTAGCCTTGAGTGCTCTATTTGAGACTTCGCCCAGCAGATCCAAGATGTACTGCGAACCGAAGGTAAACCCACCAGTCTGATTCTTTGAGGTGAGATAGGGATTCCCCGGATTAAACGGAGCTGCGTGGGTGAGCAGCCACTGTGCCGCGAAAAGATAGGCCTGGAACGTGATATCCGCGTGGGTAAAAGCTCCCAAATCACGGCCGTTCTTGATATAGGTTGTGCCGGAAATGCTGTTGGCCGGGAAAGGCCCCTGCCCGTTTTGCACGGCCAGCCAGGAAGCAAAATTGGTGAGGTAGTCCGTGTCTGGAACGTAGGCATTGTACTTCTGCGCAACACTTAAGGTTCCGAAGGTCACAGGGAGCAGGAAAAACTGTGAGAGGTACGGCCCGATCAGATCGCCCGGGTTAACCCCGCGGAAAAGAGTGTCGGCCGTCACCTTTCCATTCACTTTGGGCCCTTTGAAATGGGACAGTGTGTTGAGTTCGACGATCGCCGCGGCGGTGACCGGTTCCTCGCCGTACTCGGAGAAAGGAATGTCGCGGGCCAGGGCCATCCAGTAGTCCTCGACCATCTCTCCTGCTCTCTCGGCGCTCGCCAATTTAGGCGACGGCGGAACGGTGAGTTGGCCGCTGTCCGTGCCCTCCAGATCGTAAGCGAGTCCACCTTGAGGGTCCACGAGCTTCGTGTTTCCTCCCAACGGAATGTTCGCGAAATCACCCGGTTTGCCGGTGTCGACGGCTGTCAACAGAGCTTGGTACGCGGCGGGGTCAACTTCACCAATGCCGTTGTGGGGCAGACCCTGCGAGTAGTTGCCGATGAAATTGGCATACCGCGCCTCGTCACCGTTGGAGATCTGGGGCGGAGTGGGAATCTTGCGTTCTGCAATCGCCGCGCTCTTCCGAATTCGATAGGATCGCCCTTTGCGCGATGACGCATCGTCAGCATCGTCATCACCATCATCGGCCTTGGCTATCTCACTTGATAAGAACGTGGGCATGCCGACGCCGGTAGCAGCGGCGAGCGCTGTGGAAGCACCTATGCGACCGAAGAACGAGCGTCGGCTCAAGGGAGTGGGCGCTGCTGTGGCGCCCCCTTTCTGATTAGACGGGTTCCCTAACTCGTCGCGGTTGTCTGCTGACTTTTCATGTGTCTCATTTTTTCTCATACAACCTCCGGTAAGAAATTGGTGCTCTTTTGACCATGGGCCTGCCACGGCCCGGGCGGATCGCTCTTTGCTCGAAGGTCTTTTGCTGCGAACAACCCGACCGGCAGGTCATGGCCAGTCCTCGCGGTCTTCCGCTCTGGCAATCCTCATCAAAACGGCGCAACCTTGATGCATGGGCGCCGCAAGTCAATCTTCCGCGAATACTCCGATCATCACTTATTTATATCCTGCTAAGTTGCTGATTCATTAGGGCAAGAGTGCATTGGCTAACTTGCTTGTGGAGTTCTTGGACGAGCGTTTTTTGTGCAACACTGGGTTTCCTCACGGCCCACCATGCAAGCACCGAGTCCGCTTACCGATATTGTTCACTTCGGCGTATTTCAGGTCGACCTGAAAGCGCGCGAACTGTATAAGGCCGGCGTAAAGATCAAGTTGCAAGGCCAGCCTTTTCGAGTGCTTGCGCTGCTCGTTGCGCGCGCCGGTCAGGTGGTCACGCGCGAGGAACTGCAGCAGACGGTTTGGCCGACCGATGTTTATGTCGCTTTTGATCAGGGTCTGAACAACGCGATCAAAAAAGTGCGCGATGCACTGGGAGATTCAGCGGATAGTCCCCGGTTCATCGAAACCGTCGCGAGGCACGGTTATCGCTTCGTTGCTCCGATAGGCGCAGCGCCCGTGCCTGCTTCGGCACCTCGGATCCGTCCCGATTTGGGCACCCTTCGCAATGCTTTGATCGGCGTGATTGCCGCTTCGCTGCTCGCCGCTGTCGCATATTGGGCGTGGCAACGCCCGGCCATGCGCGACAGAACCTCTTCTGAAAAGGTGATCTTGGCGGTTCTGCCATTTGACAACCTGAGTCGTGATCCGGACCAGGAGTTCTTTAGCGATGGCTTGACCGAAGAGATGATCGCTCAGCTGGGCAAGCTGAATCCCGAGCGGCTCACGGTGATCGCCCGCGGTTCTGTTGCAAAGTACAAAGGCAGCCGTGTGGCTGTAGACCAAATCGGTAGAGAGCTGCACGCCGACTACCTCGTTCAGGGTAGCGTTCGGCGCGCATCCGATCGAGTACGAATCACGGCGCAGTTAATTCAGGTCCGAGACCAAACCGATCTCTGGACCGAAAGCTATGATCGCGAACTAAAGGACATGCTGGTGCTACAGGATTCGGTGGCACGAACAATCGCTCACCAAATTCACGTTAAGCTTACGCCGGGGCAGCAAAATTCCTTACCAAGTCGGGCCAACCTGGATCCTGAGGCCTATGAGGCATATCTCAAGGGCCGCTATTACTGGAACAAACGTACCGCCGACGGCTTGCAGAAGGCATTGATCTACTTCCAGCAAGCAGTCGACAAGGACCCGACCTACGGCGCCGCTTATTCGGGTGTCGCCGATTGCAATAGCGGACTCGCGTGGCACGGCTTCACGTCTCCCTCCGAGGCTCTGCCCAAGGCCAATGCAGCAGCGCTCAGAGCCATTGAATTCGACCCGCAGTCCGCGGAAGCCCATGCTTCTTTGGGTCTAGTTCTCAACCACAGCTGGGATTGGGCTGGAGCGGAGGCTGAGTTCAAGCGTGCGCTGCAGTTGGATCCTAGCTATGCGAACGCACACCATTGGTATGGAGATAATTTGTCGATTTTAGGAAGGCATGACCAAGCACTGCTCGAGGCGAAGAAGGCGCTGGAACTCGAACCTCTGAACTTGATGATCGGTACGTGGGTGGGACTACGTTATTACTTCTCTCGCCAGTATGACCTCGCGATTGAACAAGGCCGAAGTACCGTCGAATTGGATCCAAATTTCGCGGCCGCTCATCTTGTGCTCGGCAACAATCTCATTCAAATGGGACTGGATGAAAAGGGTCTCGCTGAGCTGCAGTCCGCGGCCGGACTTTCCGGAAACAGCCCGCTTTATCTGGCTCAGGTAGGGGTCGCTCATGCCTCGGCAGGGAGGAAGAGTGACGCCCTGCGGATCGTGACCCAATTACAAACGATTTCTGGCGAGCGCTATGTATCACCATACGGCTTGGCGCAAATCTACGCTGCTCTGAACGACAAAGAGCAGACATTCAGATGGCTGCAAATTGCCTATGATGATCGTGCTGTGTGGATGTCATATCTCGCTGTTGATCCCGTATTTAAGAACTTTCGCTCGGATCAGCGCTTTCAGTATTTGTTACACCGCATCCACTTGCTGTAGTGATGTGAGGCCGCCGGCCGAATCATCCTGTCACCCCGACCATGACATAGGCGACGATCTCGTCCGCCGCTTGGTCGGCGGAAGTCTTCACGGTATTGACCCGAATCTCCGGGTGCTCTGGCGGCTCATAGGGTGAATCGATCCCGGTAAAGTGTTTCAGTTCGCCGGCTCTGGCCTTCTTGTACAGCCCTTTCACGTCGCGCTGCTCGGCGACTTCGAGCGGCGTTTCAACATAGATTTCAATGAATTCTCCCGGCAGGGACATTTCGCGGACCATGCGCCGCTCGGCGCGGAACGGTGAAATAAAGGCCGTGAGCACAATGAGGCCGGCATCCGTCATGAGCTTGGCGACCTCGCCGATTCGGCGGATATTCTCGACCCGATCGGCATCGGTGAACCCCAAATCCTTGTTGAGGCCGTGGCGAATGTTGTCGCCGTCGAGCAAGAAGCTGTGCTTGCCGAGCGCATAGAGTTTTTTCTGCACAAGATTCGCGATGCTGGATTTTCCGGAACCGCTCAACCCGGTGAACCACAGCAGCCGCGGATGCTGGTGCTTCAGGCGCGCGTGCGCGTTGCGATCGATGTCGAGCGGCTGCCAATGGACGTTGCTGGAACGGCGCAGGGCGAAGTGCAGCATGCCGGCGGCCACGGTGGCGTTGCTGATTTTGTCGATCAGGATGAAGCCGCCCAGTTCACGGCTCTTCTCATAGGATTCGAACACCAACGGCTTATCGGTGGACAGATTCGCAAACCCGATGGCATTGAGGCTCAAGGTTTTCGCCGCCAGATGCTCCATCGTATTGACGTTGACCTGGTACTTGGGGCTGTGAATGGTCGCGGTCGCCCATTGCGTGGCGAGTTTCAGCCAGTACGGACGTCCCGGAAGCAGCGGCTCATCCGTCATCCAAACGATGGCTGCCTCGAATTGATCGGCAATTTCAGGCGGTTCTTCGGCGGCGGCGAGCACATCCCCGCGACTGCAATCCAACTCATCGGCCAGGGTGATGGTGACGGATTGTCCCGCAACGGCGGACTCAAGATCCCCATCCGAGGTCACGATCCGCGAAACCTTCGACGTCCTGCCGGAGGGCAGGACGCGCACGGCGTCGCCGGGCCGGACGAGGCCTTCGGAAATCAACCCGGCGAACCCGCGGAAATCCAGGTTCGGGCGGTTGACCCATTGCACCGGCATCCGAAACGGCCGCCGTTGCGAACCCGTAATGTCGATCTCGACGCTCTCGAGGTGCGACAGAAGCGGCGGCCCGTGATACCAGCGGGCATTGCCGGATGCCGAGGTGATGTTGTCGCCGGCAAGACTTGATATCGGGATGGCCAGAAAATCGCGGACGCCGATGCCATCGGCAAAGGCGCGATACTCGGCCACGATCGCGTTGAATCGATCTTCCGAGTAGTCGACCAGATCCATCTTGTTGACGGCCAGTACCAGGCTCTTGATGCCCAAGAGATGGGCAAGATAGCTGTGCCGCCGCGTCTGCGTGAGGATTCCTTTGCGTGCATCGACGAGGATGATCGCCAGATCCGCCGTCGATGCGCCGGTCACCATGTTTCGTGTGTACTGTTCGTGGCCGGGCGTGTCTGCAACGATGAATTTTCGCCTCTCGGTGGCGAAGAATCGATAGGCCACGTCGATGGTGATGCCCTGTTCGCGCTCAGCCGCAAGGCCGTCGACCAGGAGCGCGAAATCGATGTCTTGCCCCTGAGTGCCGATCCGTTTGCTGTCGGCGGCGAGCGCCGCAAGCTGATCCTCGAAGATCATCTTGCTGTCATATAGCAGTCGCCCGATCAGGGTGGATTTACCGTCGTCGACCGACCCGCAGGTGATGAATCGCAGCAACGATTTGTGGTTGTGCCGGTGCAAGTAGGCCTCGATGTCCCGGGCGGCTTGGGCATGAGCCTCGTAAGAGGAATGCATCGGCGCGCCGGTCATCAGAAATACCCGGCTTGTTTTTTCTGCTCCATCGATGCGGCTTGGTCATGATCGATGGCGCGGCCTTGCCGCTCCGAGGTCGTGGTCAGGAGCATTTCCTGGATGATTTTCGGTACCGTCATTGCGCTGCTCTCGACCGCGCCGGTGAGCGGGTAACAGCCGAGGGTACGGAACCGGATCGAACGTTGAACGGGCGCTTCGCCCGGGCGCAGCCGGAAGCGATCGTCATCGACCATGAGCAGCAGGCCATCGCGCTCCACCGTCGGCCGCGGAGCCGCAAAGTACAGCGGTACGATCGGAATGTTTTCGAGATGTATGTATTGCCAGATGTCCAGCTCCGTCCAGTTCGAGAGCGGGAAGACACGGATGCTCTCGCCTTTGATCTTGCGGGAATTATAGAGATTCCAAAGCTCGGGACGCTGATTTTTCGGATCCCACCGATGATTGGCCGATCGAAATGAGAAGACGCGCTCCTTGGCGCGGGACTTCTCTTCATCGCGGCGTGCACCGCCGAAGGCGACGTCAAATCCGAATTGCGTCAGCGCCTGTTTCAGGCCCTCTGTTTTCCAAAGGTCGGTATGCAGCGCGCCGTGATCAAAGGGATTGATGCCGCGCGCCGCGGCGTCGGGATTTTGATGCACGATCAGCTGCATACCGCTGCCGGCGGCAACCTGGTCGCGCATCGCGTACATGGCGCGAAATTTCCATGTGGTATCGACATGCAACAGCGGGAAGGGCGGGGTGCCGGGGAAGAAAGCCTTGCGGGCAAGATGCAGCATCACGGCGCTGTCCTTGCCCATCGAATACAGCATGACAGGCTTTTCGCTCTCGGCAACGACTTCACGCATGATGTGGATGCTTTCGGACTCGAGCCGCTGTAAATGCGTCAACGTGACGACGCCAGGCGTCGGGTGCGTGTTCATGCGGCCACAAAAGTACGCGGCTGCAAGCGCTGCCGTCAAGCCAAACCCCGATATGGCAACATAACAGGCACGTATGCAACCGTTGAGTTGCATTTAGGGTCCGATGCGTCTAATATGCATCCAAGAGGTTGCATATGAACACATCGACCGATCGCATCGAGAGAAAAGTTCTGATCAAGGCGACCCGCGCCCGAGTTTGGCGGGCGGTGTCGGATGCCGCAGAATTCGGCGACTGGTTTGGCGTCGACTTCAAAGGCAAGAGTTTTGTCGCCGGCAAGTCCATCCAGGGGAAGATCACCTATCCCGGGTACGAGCACTTGACGATGGAAGTTCTGATAGACCGGGTGGTGCCGGAGCGCCTGTTATCGTGGCGCTGGCACCCCGCGGCCATCGATCCGACCGTCGATTATTCGCAAGAGCCCACAACCCTGGTGGTGTTCGAGCTGCAGGATGTCGACGGCGGCGTCATGCTGTCCGTCGTTGAGTCGGGATTGGACAAAATTCCATTGGAGCGCCGGCCGACGGTACTTCGCCTCAATAGTTCAGGCTGGGATGCACAGATGGAGAACATCAAAAAGCATGTCGCCAAGGCGTAAAGCCGCTTCCAAGGCTAAGCCGCTGCAAGGACACGCGCCCATTTTTGCGGCGTTGGGCGATGAGATGCGACTTCGGCTCATCGCTGCCCTGTGTATGGGCGGCGCCATGTCCATCACGCAGCTGACTTCCGGAACGGACGTTTCCCGGCAAGCCATTACCAAGCATTTGGCCGTGTTGGGGGCTGCGGGGCTGGTGCGCGACGTGAAGGTCGGGCGCGAACGGCTGTGGGAGTTTGAGCCGACGCAATTGGACGAGGCCCGACGTTCTTTGGAACTCATCGGCAGACAATGGGAGCACGCACTGGCGAAACTCAAGTTCGCCGTGGAAAGCAATCCCCACTAGCCTCGGGTCAGAACCATGAGGCGCTTTAAATGTCGGCAAACTGCTATATAATCCGCGCGCACTTCCGATTCGGTTTGCTTGATGACCCGAGCGTCGGCCTGAAAAAAGTACGATTGGCGCTGTAACTTGTTGATTAGTAAAGCGCCCGTAGCTCAACCGGATAGAGCACCGGCCTTCTAAGCCGGCGGTTGCAGGTTCGATTCCTGCCGGGCGCGCCATCTCAAGTCGGACGGTTCGACGATGGTGGACGTAGCTCAGCTGGTAGAGCCCCGGATTGTGATTCCGGCCGTCGCGGGTTCGAGTCCCGTCGTCCACCCCACCCCAAAGGCGGTGGCAAAAGTCGGGGCGGTGCATTGTTTGAACAGGTTTTATGGGCCGTTAGCTCAGCTGGTAGAGCAGTTGACTCTTAATCAATTGGTCGTAGGTTCGATCCCTACACGGCCCACCATATCCTCAAAATTCACTTGTTAAATCAACGAGTTCTGCGCGCCGACGCAAAGTAAACTCGAATCGAACCTACTCTCATGCGATCCAAGTGCTTGCGGGGAATGAGAAATTACATTTGCGATGTGCTGCCCAACAGCCCACCGCATGTCCCTACAGCCTCTAGCACAGGTTGCCTGACCCCGCCGACGTGAAAAAAGGATCGATGGGTTCGCGACCTCGGCGAAACGCTTTCGACCCGAGCTGATTACGCTTTTATCGAATGCGCGCCCTGGCTGGGACGGACGCTTTTCAAAGTCAGTTAAGGTTTTGGTAATCCTGAGCATGTGACGCAGTCCAAAGCGTGCTGGATCGTGCGTATGTATGTTGCTGATCGACTTCGTTGGCTTTTCTCACATACGCTGCTCGGAGCAAGGACGCATGGAAACGTCGGAACGCAGTGGTCGCATTGCTCGTAACCGTCCGGTCTGGGCCGCATGGCCGGTTGATCTCGCTGTACCCATGATGAGCTAAGTGGGCACATGGTAGGTGTCCACGTAGGGGTAAGGTGGGCATCTTCGAAGAGATCGTGACGACGGATA